>Ga0105356_10000714_pt1 | contig 31996 bp, 30 predicted proteins | sample GOMGulsemesocosm_3_FD_83502 | JGI IMG/M metagenome (GOLD analysis project Ga0105356, IMG submission 83502) | Methane-oxidizing microbial communities from mesocosms in the Gulf of Mexico - GOM9D Gulf of Mexico | ecosystem: Environmental > Aquatic > Marine > Cold seeps | place: Gulf of Mexico...
GATGGCAAACAGGCCCTTAAAATATTGGAGACTCAACCGATTGATCTCATGATATCGGATGTCATTATGCCTGAAATGAATGGGTATCAACTCGCTGAAATAGTCTCAAAGAAATATCCTGAGACTAAAATTCAAATGATAAGTGGTTACACCGATAAGCTTGAGAGTAGCAAATCAGTGCTCATTAAAACTGAAATTATTCATAAGCCTTATAGTGCAATGAAGCTACAACAATCAGTATACGATCTACTCAAAAGCGATGTAGTTGAAGATTAAATTTAGAATTGAAATCTGACAGAAATACTCACTTCAATGTCTAGGTTGTTAAAGGTAAATTCATATTAATACTAAACGGACATTGTGAGCCCATTATACCTATCTCCGTGAACTCAAATTTTTAAGTCAGCTCATATCTTCAACATCGACCTAAACTTTGAATTGAGCAAGTTATTACACCTAAAATTTAATGGCGTAATAATCAGGTGAGTTACTCAAGTTGATAAGAAGTATAGTTAAGTGGTTTATGTGATCGGTAAACTATACTGAGTTTTTTTTCGCATGGGTCGGGGGAAAGTTAAAGTGTTTTTTAAAAGCTCGAGAAAATGCCGCTTCAGATTTATATCCCACTTCTTCTGCGGTGAAAAAAACACTTTTCCCAGACTTTAACAATGACCAAGCCAATTGCATTCGCCACCAAATAAGGTAGTGCATTGGTGTCCAACCACTTACTTTTTTAAATTTTTCTGAAAAGCTTGTTCGAGATTGTATAGCAATTTTAGCAAGTTGCTCTACTGTCCATTGTTTTGATGGTGTTGCATGAATTGCCGAAATTGCCTTATTAAGTTTTGTGTCAGCATAAAGGGCTAAAACGCCTATTTCTGAATCATGCAAATTTACGTAATGTCTCAATGCATAAGTAAAGAGTAACTCTGACAGCTTATTAATAACCACGGTTTCATTACTGTCTGTTTGGTAACTTTCATGCTGAATTAAATTTAACAAATGAGATAACCAAGGAGTACAGCCATCGTTTTTGATAATCAAGAACTTTGGTAGTGCAGCCAGTAATTGATGGCTAGCTTGGTGTTTGAAATTAACTTTACCACAAAGCATTCCCACACCTGCTAACTCAGTATTGAATGATACATGCTGTTGAGGGCCAGTCAGTTTGTTGATGGGCTTCATTGAATGAGGTATTTCATGTGGAAAAATAACTAAATCGCCACAAGCCAATGTGTAATCACCATGCTCTGGAATATGTAACTTAACGCCTAACTCGGTCGCCATATGAAAACAAGTTTGGCCAATCTCATGCTCATTTATTTGCCAGTCCCCGCATACCTTTGCGTTGTGATAAACAGAGACGTTTAATTGCATGAGTTGTAGAAGATCTGTTAAAACGTTCATTTATTTCCGTACGTAAGAGCATAAACTCCGGATTAATTATCATTCATCGTACACTTAATGACAGATAAACTGTAGTGGAATTTTCATAAAAACGAAGAAATACGGAGACATTATGACAACTTTTACTGAACACAATACAGAAAATACTCAAGGGGAAACCAAAGCGCTCTTAGAATCCATTAAATCGGGTTATGGTTTTGTACCTAACTTGTTTGGCCTAATGGCTGAAGCACCGACTACGGTTCAAGCGTATTTACAGTTAAATGATTTACTTGCAAAAACAAGTATTCCTATGCCTCAACTGCAAGTCGCCTTATTAGCGGCAAGTATTGAAAATGATTGTGAATTTTGCCGAGTTGCTCACCGAGCTATAGGTAAAAAAATGGGAGCAAATACGGAATCTTTAACAGCCCTTAATGAGGGAAAAGAAATAGTTGATGCGAAAGATAAAGCCATTGCTGAATTTACCAAAGCGGTTGTTCAACACCGAGGATGGGTGCCAGAAAGCGACACAAATAAATTTCTAGCAGCTGGTTATACCAAACAACAAATTCTTGAAGTGGTGTTAGTGGTAACCATTAAAACACTCTCAAACTATAGTAACCATTTTACCAAGCCTGAAGCCAACCCAGAATTATTGGCAATGCTATAAAGACTAATAATTAAATCTGTTCAATTGGATAAAACTAATGAAGCCATAAAAAATACTCTTTACTGTGGCTTCACTATTCAAACCAGGGGATATTTTTTAGTATTGATCTAAGGCTTATAGCTAAACTCAAATCGATTACCGCTAGGCTCTCTAATCATCATATGAATAGTAGGCCCTTGTCCGTTAATTTCAGGTGCAAACTCAATAACTACATTATCTACACTTTGGAATCGTTTATACAATTCCTCTAAACTTTCTTTACTTGAAACAGCTAGCGCCAAATGATGTAAACCCACACTGTTTTTTCGATCAAAAGCCTTTGCAGTATTCACATCAGACACCTGCCAAAGCGTCACGAACATTTTTCCGTCAGTAACAAATTTGGCTGGATATGCTAGCTTTTCTCCAGCTAACCTCCACCCTAAACTTTCAGTAAAAAACTTCGTTGTTGCTTCTAATTTAGTTACTGTAAGACCTAAATGGCTCAAACCTTGTGTCATAACCTGAGTTTTAACTTTTTCTATTGATGCTTTGGCTGATGTACTCATCGATACTCCTAGAATTAAGAAGATTGTTAACATTGATTTAATCATGTGATTAATTATTTTCGCTTGGTTTAATAGAAGAAAACGTTGCAAGCTGAGGTAATCAGTTGCAACGTATAGGGTTTACTACCGCTTATTTATTTTTCTTCATAAACGTTTGAATGTGGCTAGCAATTACATCGCCATCTTCTTCTAAAGCAAAGTGACCGGTATCAAGAATATGAAAATCTAAGTTTTTCAAATCACGTTTGTACGGGTGAGCACCTTCTTCAGGGAAGATATAATCGCCTTTACCCCATACTAACAACGTTGGTGGTTGATGCTCTCTAAAGTAAGCCTGCCATTCAGGGTAAAGCGCAGGGTTAGTTCCGTATGAATAAAACAATTCTAATTGAATCTCTTTATTACCAGGTCTATCAAGTTTAGCTTGATCCACTATCCAGTTATCAGGGCTGATTGTTTCTTTATTACGTGTCCCATTTGTGTACTGCCATTCTGTCGCACCAATAGTTAACAATGCATCTTTCAACCCTTTAGCATTTTCTGGCGATTTATCTTTCCAGTACGCTTTTATTGGTTTCCAAAAATCACGCAGTCCTTCATCGTATGCATTACCATTTTGAATAATTAAACCTTCTACTCTTTCGGGATGGGCTGCTGCTATTCGAAAACCAATTGGAGCACCATAATCCATTACATACATAGTGTATTTTTCAGCACCTACTTTCTCTAAAAATGTATCTGTAATTTTAGCTAAATTATCAAAGCTATATTCAAATTCATTCAGCGCAGGCATTGAACTGTTACCAAAACCCGGATAATCAGGAGCAATCACATGGTATTGTTCAGACAACTTTGGAATTAAGTCACGGTACATATGCGATGAAGTCGGAAATCCATGCAATAAAACGATTGTTTTCTTATTGCCTATCCCCGCTTCACGGTAAAAGATATCTTGGTCTTGTACTTTTATCGTTTTATGTAATGTTTGCGCTGCTTCAACTTCGTTGATACCACCGAAGCTAAACATAAGTACTCCAGCCGCAGCCATTAAATAACTTTTAAATGTGTTGTTCTTAATTGAATTTTTAATCTCTGTTTTCATTTTCTTTCTCCTAGCTAAGTTTAAATTTTTGTAAGTGTTGCTAATAAACCGTTTTTTTCTTTATTTAATAATTCTGAAAACCCACCAATTGCATTTCCGTTTATAAAAATTTGTGGATAAGTTCTACCTGTTGTTCGTGCTCGTAAGTGATTAACCATTTCAGGTTGCTGATAAACATCATATTCAGTAAATTCCGCTCCCTTATTTATTAATAACCGCTTGGCGTGAGTGCAATAACCACAACCGGGTCTGGTATAAATTTCAATTCTTGGCATTCATACTCCTTGTTCACCTTTGGAAAAGGTTGTTTATGTTTTGATATGGCTATTATCTACAACAACAATATATTGATAAACAGGGTTGATATTGAATCATTGTCAACATATCATTGACAATCATTCACGTTGAGAAATAAGCATGGACACTTTAGACGGCTTAAAAACAGTAATTGCGGTTGTTGAAACATCGTCATTCACGGCGGCGAGTGAAAGACTTGGTATTTCAAAAGCTTTAGTGAGTAAATATGTTGGTGAAGTTGAAAAAGATTTAAATATTCGTCTTTTTAATAGGACAACAAGACAACTCGCATTAACTGAAGCTGGCAGACGTTATTATGAACAAGCAATCATTTTGCTCGAACAGTTCTCAGTGATGGTCGACAATGTTACGGATGAACAAACAAGTCCACGTGGTTTATTAAGGGTTAGTGCTCCTGTTACTTTTGGCGAAATGAAATTAGCCCCCTTGCTTACAGAATTCTCCAATCTATATCCAGATCTAAAGGTAGAATTAATCCTCACTAACAATGCCATCGACATGCTTGAAGAAGCAATTGATGTTAGGTTACGCATTGGTGGTGTGGACGATTCAAATATGATCGCTAGGCATCTAAAAACTTTCCCTTTAGTATTATCTGCCGCGCCAAGTTACATTGACGCATTTGGTCTACCAATAACACCTCAGCAAGTGACAGAGCACCAATGTATTATTGACAGTAATTTCAGAATAGGAAGGCAATGGCCACTCATATCCCCTAAAGGTGACGCTGAAACCATCAATGTTAGTTCCTCTTTAGCGGCAAACAGTCCACAGGCGGTAAGAGAAATGGCTATAGCAGGCGGTGGAATTGCCATGACTCCTGATTTTATTGTTGAAGATGCGATTGAAAATGGTCAATTGATTCCGGTATTACCCGATTACACAACATTAGAATTTGGTTTGTTTGCGATCTATCCACATAGAAAATATATCGCCAAAAAAGTGAGATGTTTTATAGACTTTGCATTAGAGAAATTGTCAAAAAAATAAAGCCCCAATTAACAATGTCAATCGAGGCTTATCTATCATTACTTGATTAATTTTTTATAATCAGCGTTATTCATATCTTAACGCTTTAATTGGATTTCTTCTCGCTACTTTAGCAGCATTACCACCTACGGTTGTCCAAGCAATAACCATTGATAATAATGCAACCCCTAAACAAATAGGTATTAACCATAAATAACTTATTCTATAAGGAAAAGCCTCTAGCCAAGTCATCATTGTATAAGCGGCTATTGGCCAAGCAATTAAATTGGCAACAACAACAGGCTTAGAGAATTGCCAAATGAGTAACCCAACAATATCTTTAATACTCGCGCCCATGACTTTTCGAATACCAATTTCCTTCGTGCGTCGTTCAACAGTAAAAGCTGATAGACCATATAGCCCTAAACAAGCGATTAATATCGCCAAGACAGAAAACACCAAAAATAACTGTGCTGTAGTTAATTCGTCTTGATATTGCGCTGTCATCATTTCACTTAAAAATACCAAGTTGATAGGTTGCATTGGCACATTCGCTTTCCACACACCTTCAATTTTATTCATTAAGCCAGCTAAGTTATCAGTATCAAATGAAATATTAGCGACCCTAAATCGTTGAGGGTTTAAGGTATAAACAGAAGCCCGAACACCAAACTTAATTGAACGAAAATAAATATCAGGAATAACACCTATGATTGTTAAATGGTGCTTGCCTCGCATATCACTCTCTAGCGTTTTACCAATGGCTTGTTCAGCGCTAGTAAAACCAAATTTTGATAACGCTGAGACGTTAAGAACAACACTTGCTTTACCAACTTCACCCTCTGCAACTGAAAGTACAGTATCAGAGCCAAAGTCTTCATTAAAAAGTCGTCCAGCAATAGGCTTAACATTATAAGCTTCAAAAAAGCCGTACCCCATATTATGGTAATTAACGAGTTCAGCCTGATTAGCAGTACCCCCTTCATGAGGTTCTAATAATTTAAAATTATTATTATTTTCATTATCTTGTGATGGTGCTTCGGAAGAATAAACCACGCTTGTTACTTCGGGTAGACGAAGTAACTCTTGCTTTAAACTCGCTAAGTTGTCACCAGCAGAACGAATATTAAGCACTAGTTTATTGTCTGACTGATAACCAACGTCGATGTTATTAGAGAAAATTGTTTGACCATAAACCACCAAGGTTGATATCACTAAGATGATTGATGTGGCAAATTGGAAAACTACTAAAATACTACGAAACTTAGTTGAACTGGCTGACTCTACACTTTTACTCGACTTTAATATTTCTCCAGGTAAAAAGCGTGATAAGTAAAGAGCAGGGTAAAGACCTGCACCAATACCCACACTAATAGCAATACCTATCAACATCAATAATAAACTGGGTTGGTCTAATAAACGTAGTTCAAGTTCTTTACCTAGAACCTCATTATATAGAGGCAATACTAGCTCTACCGCAACCAATGCAAAAAACAGGGCGAGTAAGACCAAAGCAATTGCTTCGCCTAAAAACTGAATGGCAACTTGTGTTCTACTCGCGCCAAGCACCTTCCTCATTGCCACTTCACGAGCCCGTTTACTCGCTTTTGCCGTTGAAAGATTCATAAAGTTAATACAAGCAATTAATAAAACTAACGCAGCAACAATGATAAAAGTATTGATCATTTTGTCATCACCCATCGGCGTCAAATCATTACCATTTCCTGCTTGGCTTTTTGCGTGCAGATGTAAATCTGGTACCGACATGATCCGTTGTTTAACTAGATCAGTAACCTGCTTTCCACTAGCTTTATCGCCTAAAATACCCTTCATCATATCGACTAAAGGACTTTCATTATTCATCCAATAATCAACTCTGTCTTGTAATTGACGGGGACTAACACCAGGGTTCAATTTGAAATAAGTGTAAACATTAAGGCTTGTCCAAGTATGCAAAGTGCCATCATTTGGAGGAAATAATGCCGGCTGTAAGTAAACAATCATGTCGGTATTTAAATGTGTAGCGTCGGGTAAATCTTTAATTACCCCCGTGATGGTAAGAGGTATGGTGTTGCCTGCCATACAACACACAGTAAGTGTTTCACCAATCACATCACTTTTACCAAAATATTTATAGGCAAGTTCTTCAGTGATCACTAAATCCATTGGTTTCTTAAATGACGATGCTTTAGAGCCATGTAAAAACGGCAGATCAAACAAAGAAAAAAAGCTGCCATCAACCATGGTAAATTGCTCAGGAAAAGCATCCTCATTTTTTCTAACGGTCATGCCAAACTGAATAAAACGTACGCCAGTTTCAATTTCATTCTTAGCATAATCCCGTATTGCAGGCATCATGCTGCCAGCTGAGCGTACGGTATCAAAAGGCTCTTGATTTGGAATACTATAAGCGGTGTGCATACGAACCAAGCGGTCGCTATCTTTTAGCCAAGTATCAAAACCCGTTTCTTGACGAACAAACAACATGATCAAAATACAGCTCATTAAACCAATAGCTAAGCCAAAAATATTTATTACTGAAAAAATACCGTTTTTAATGATATTTCGCCAAGCAGTAATGAGATAATTGCGGAACATAGTCAATTCTCCTTATTAGCTTTACGCTATTTTTTCACTGGCACGCACACTTTCTGCAACAACATGACCATCAAATAAGTTAATCGTACGACGTGCATAATCAGCATGAGCAGGACTATGAGTCACCATTATAATAGTGGTGCCTTCGTCATTTAGTGACTGCAACATTTCCATCACTTCTTGGCCATGAGCACTATCTAGGTTTCCTGTTGGTTCATCCGCTAAAATCATTTTTTGATCGCCAACTACCGCCCTAGCCACTGCTACCCTTTGTTGTTGACCGCCTGACAATTGGCTAGGTAAATGTTTAGCTCTATGAGCTATGCCCACTTTATCCATCACTTTTTCAACTTTCATTTTTCTTTCAGCGGCAGGAATTTTGTGATAAATCAAAGCAAGTTCAATGTTTTCTGCAACAGTAAGCTCATCAATGAGGTTGAAATTTTGAAAAATAAATCCAATATTTTTTTTACGGATCACCGACAGTTGGCTTTCTGAATAACCCGCGACATTTTCATCTAAAAAAAGGTAGTCTCCTGAACTAGGAGAATCCAGCATACCAATGGTATTTAATAAGGTTGACTTCCCACAACCTGAAGGCCCCATAATGGCAACAAATTCACCTTGGGCTATTTCAATATTGACATTATTTAATGCTGAAGTTTCTACATCTTCAGTTTGATAAACGCGTGTTAAGTTATGTAGTTTTAACATGTTAAGTTCCTTATGTTTTCCAAAATTTTTTACTTGATTATCTTTGTTTTTTTACTGTTTTGACTGAAGTGACTAGTTAAACTTCAGTCGTTGCATATCTTTGTAACTACTGTATGGGCTAGTCACTACTTGCTCGCCAAGTTCTAGTCCTTCAAGAACTTCAATCACTTGGTTATTACGACGACCCAAACGAACATTACGTTTTATGGCGTCGCTACCATCTTGGCTAACAACAAATATCCACTTGCCGCCGGTGTCTTGAAAAAAGGCTCCATTAGGTATTAACACCGCATTACTGGCATCTCCTAAAGTCAGTTTTATTTGAATGGTTTGTCCCCGACGAATGCCCGCTGGCTGGTTATTGACAAATTTGAAATCGACTTCAAACTGGCCGTTTTGTACTTGAGGGTATACTTTAGAAATCACTAAAGTATATGCATGATCTTTGCCTTGGCTCTTGGCTAAGCTATTATCTAGATAGGTTGCTTGTTGCCCAATATCGACACGACCTAAATAAAACTCATCGATAAAGGCAGTCAGCTTGTAATCATTCGGCGTATCAATTTGCCCAAGACGCTCACCTCGAGCAATACTCTGACCAACTTCAACGTTAAAGCCAGAAAGTTTTCCTGCAACAGGGGCTTTAACATTCATGTTGTCTAGGTTTTGACGAGAAATAGCTAAGTTACTTTCTAAGCGTGTACTGGTCTCTTTTAAAAAAGTTAATTGCTCACCTTGCATACGAGCATCTGACTGCTGACTTTCTTTGGTTAATGCAAGGCGGCTTTCATACCATTGCAAGGTATCAAAAGTATCGTCATATTTTGACTGCATTATTGCACCGGTTGATATAAGCGATTTTTCACGACTTAATTGGCGCGACAACATTTTTATTTGGTAGTGAATATCGACAATGTTTCTTTTGTGTTGTAACCGATTCTGCTCAAGGTTTAACTCAATTGAACGCATATTATTAAGCTGCTCAGCCACTCTTATTTCGTTACCTAAAACACTTAATTGCAAAGAAGCATTAGACAACTCAACAATTAAATCGCCTGCTGTTAAACTTGTGCCGTCTTCAACAAGAATACGTTCGACACGTCCACCTTCAATGGCGTCTAAATAAACCGTTTTCGCCGGAGTTACTCTGCCTCGAATGGGAATGAAATCTTCAAAAACACCAGACGTCACATTGGAAATAACAATACGGGTATTGTCGACTGAAAGTACTTTCCCGGAGGTTTTACTTGTCATCATATAAATCACAAGCACCACCCCTAATACCATCATAGTAATAGTTAGCCACTTTTTTACTGGATTAATTTGGCTAATCACTTTTTTATCCATACCCGCACCAGAAACGGCTTTTGAAACATCGCCTTTTGTTGTGCTAATTTTATTGGTACTAGTGGTTACTGTATGAAGCGGTTCGGTGTTTTTTATCATAATAAATAAGTGGCATCAGCCAATATTAGTTTAACTTAGCTTTAACAATTCAAGTTTCATTCCAACACGTAACACCCTGTTTTAATTGAATTTTAAATTTATAGTAAAAATAATAATGATTAATACTGTACGTTTATGAACAGTAAGTGTACGTTAATGAACACTTACTGTTAGGTTATGGTTTTAATGATACGGAGTTGATGAGTGAAAAAAGAAGGTAAGATCTTAATTGTTGATGACGATGAAGACATATTAACTGCAGGTAAACTTTTGCTAAAACGCCATTTTTCGCATGTAAGTACCTGTAATTTACCCGAGCATATCCCACAGTTCATTCGTGACCAACATTTTGACGCCATAATATTGGATATGAACTTTGGCCCAGGTGAAAGCTCAGGCTCGCAAGGTTTTTATTGGCTACAAAAGATATTAGAAATTAATCCGCAAAGCGTTATTATTATGATCACAGCTCATGGTGGCGTTGATATAGCCGTAGAAGCTATGAAGCTTGGCGCGACTGATTTTATTGCCAAACCTTGGCAAAATGAGAAAGTCATAGCTACCGTTTCAACGGCTGTTCTATTGGGACAAAGCCGTAGTGAGGCTAAAAATCTACGAGATACCAATAAAGTCTTAGTACAAGTCAGTAACTCTGCTAATCAACAGACGATGATTGGTAATTCAAGCCAAATGATGAAAGTTCAATCATTAATTAAGCGCTCAGCTCCTACCGAAGCAAATGTAATGATTTTAGGGGAAAATGGCACAGGAAAAGAGCTAGTTGCCCGTGAAATTCATCAAAAGAGTTTACGCGCACAACAAGTATTTATGTCGGTTGATTTAGGCTCAATCAGCGAAACATTATTTGAAAGTGAATTGTTTGGCCATAAAAAAGGCGCATTTACCGGGGCGCAGAGCGATAGGATCGGTCGCTTACAGGCGGCTGAAGGCGGAACATTATTTCTCGATGAAATTGGTAATTTACCTCTGCATTTGCAAGCAAAATTACTTACCGTACTAGAGCAAAGAGAAGTCATTCCCATCGGAGAAAATATCGCGATTCCTTTTAACGTAAGAGTGGTTTGTGCGACAAATTTAAGCAAAGACAATCTTAAAGATGAGCACCGTTTTCGCCAAGATTTATTATTTAGACTGAATACCGTAGAAATCAACCTTCCTGCATTACGAGAACGTCCTGATGATATTAGCTTGCTCGCGCAACATTATATTGATATTTATAGTAAAAAATATAATAAAACAGGCTTACCCTCTAAAGAGATCAGTGCTCAAGCCTTAGCAGCAATCACGACTTATCCATGGCCCGGTAATGTAAGAGAGTTACGCCATGCTATTGAACGGGCGATGATACTAAGTCAAACTCAAATATTACAGCCGAATGACTTTCAACTTGATGTGAGTTCCAGCAAGAAAATAAATACGACGTCACCAGAACAAACATTTGAAAGTATGAGAGATTTGTCCAATGAATATAATTTAGATAACATTGAAAAGGCCGCTATTTCGCAAGCATTAAAAAAACATCGCTTCAATATCAGTCACACAGCCAAAGAGCTCGGTTTAACACGCGCAGCATTGTATCGCCGGATGGAAAAACATGGACTTTAAACGATTTTCGCTTCTAATTGTTATACGTACTGTTTTAACAATGGTGACATTGGTACTACTCACTCAAGCACTTATGCATCAAGGCTATCATGCCTCGATATTGTTATTATCGATGATTCTCATTTTTCAATTTTTTGAAATTACGCGATTTATCTCTAAAACCAATGCAGAATTAGTCCGTTTTTTTGATGCTATACGCCATGCTGATTTCTCTCAACGATTTGAGTTAAAAACACTCGGTACAGGCTTTGATGAATTAGGTTCAACTTTTGCTGATATTTTAAAGCGCATTCAAAAAGTACGCTCTACACAAGAAAGTGAATTAAGACAGATAAAAGCCATTCTTGAGCATGCTCCTGTGCCGTTATTAAGCATCGATGATAATGGTGCAATCACCTTGTGGAATAATAGCGTTCGGCGCTTATTTGGTGCTCACCCGATCACCAAAGTAGCTGATCTGGCACAATTTGATAGTGAGTTTCCACAAAGGTTACAATCCATATTAGCCGGAGAGCGTACTTTAGTTAATATCCTCATTGATGGTATAGAACATCGACTGATCATCTCTGCAACCGAAATCACCACAGCGGCTCACCGTGAAACTTTACTCAGTCTGCAAGATATTGAAAGTGAATTAGCTATTGCTCAATTACAAGCTTGGCAAGATTTAGTCAGTGTTTTAACCCACGAAATCATGAACAGTATTACTCCCGTGGCATCACTTGCGAAAACAGCCGTGGACTTAGTTAAAGATGTTCAACAGAAAACTAAAAAATCACCTAACTTTTCTGGCGACGACACTGTTAATTTTGCTAACGAAATCAACGAAGAATTGGATGATGTATTAGGAGCAGTAAAAACAGTCGCTCGCCGTAGTGATGGCCTGATGCAGTTTGTGACTAGTTACCGTAGGTTAACCCAATTACCTGCACCTTGTAGACAAGTCATTTCAATAGAAACACTTTTCACCCACGTAACATCATTAACAGCACAAGAGAGAAGATCTAATGGTGTGGAGTTAACAACTTCAATCATTCCGTCTGAGCTTGATGTCAATGTCGATGTCGATATGATCGAGCAGGTGCTGATTAACTTATTAAAAAATGCCGAACAAGCATTAAGCCAAATTACATCACCACAAATCGCCATGAAAGCCAGCTTAAATTTACGTGGACATGTGGTGGTTGAAATATCTGATAATGGCACTGGTATTAAACAAGAAGACATTGGTCAAATATTTGTCCCCTTTTTCACCACTAAAAAAGAAGGCTCAGGGGTGGGTTTAGCACTGACAAGACAAGTAATGATAGCCCATGATGGCAAAGTCTCGGTAAGGAATAATAGTCAAGGTGGGGCTACCTTTCGTTTGATTTTTTAGTTGCTTACTATAATTCAACTTGAAGATTAACCTAAACATAGTAATGGCTGTATTGATTTGACCATTTTACGGTCTAGCTCTATGACGGATTGTGTTAATAAAATATCCACACAAAGCTAGCCTGATCATAAAGAAACTTACCTTTTTAACTTGTCATTTTGGTTAATGCCATTAGTACGAATTTTTTTCACATTTAAATTCATTAAATGTCGAAGCACAAAACGAAAAAGCACTTTTTTAAGCCCTGAAAGGTTACTGCCATGACTTGCGTAAAAGTCATCAGGTTGGCTATATTCACCAAAATCATCTGCTATGCCCTCACTTTGGATATATGTATCTTCTCCTTTCCAATCAATATCAGGTGTCGCGAGGCATTTAGTTGCAATACCAAAACCTGAAAACTGCTCACATTGAGTGGCAAAGCTATTCTGCACTTGTGTAAGATAAGCTTTATCTATGATGTAGCCTTCCAAATTAATCCATTGATCATTGTGATAAACCTCAACCCAGCTATGGATAATGCGCTTTGGCGCAAAGAAAAATAAATAACTTGGAATAGCACCTCGTTGCAATTCGTTATAAATAGTAAAGCCATGGAATCGTGAAGATACGCCGACGGCGCGTAATAACGCGATTAATAATGTTCCTTTGGTATTGCATTGCCCATAACCATCGTTGAGCACTTGACTTGCTGGTAAACGATCATCGGCGTTATAGCCAAAACTAATTTCATCACGTACATAATTATAAATTGCACCAATAGCATCATATTGTGATAAGTCTCGCCATTTTCTTTGTTGAATTAGACTTTGAATTTGCGGGTGATTAAAGTCCAACATCGGAGTTTCAATTTGATAGCTTTTTGATAGTTTAGTCATGTGAATACCTGCTCAATGAATATGTATTTAGAATAGTCATTTGCTTCAGGAGAAACTTGAACAAACTAGCTAACTTTTCCTTAAAAACGATCAGTTAATTTAATAGCGTGAATGAAGTTATTAATCACTGCTTCGTTTTTCTTTGACTAAGGCAAATAAAGAAAGCCCCGCTAATAAAAAAATAGGATGTAAAATCATGCCATGGAATATGGATATATCAACAATACTTCCATGGATTAAGGTGGAAAATACGATTATCAATGCGATTATGGTTATAATTGAAGTGTTTAATATATGTTTCATGGGTGGTTCCTATTCGATGATTATGCACACAGAATAATCAACCACTCGATAAATAACTTGAATAAACTAGCTAACTTTTTTAAAAAGAATGTGCGCCTCTCTTATGGACATACCGAAATTATTTCGGAATGTCCTACTTAAATGAGCACTATCTGAAAAACCAGCAAAATGAGCGGCATCAGTAGCTGAACCATTATTTAGCATCGCTTGAATCGCGCACATCATTCTTCGCCATAATAAATAAGGCCGCCAAGCAATACCTAATTCTTCGCTAAATAAGTGTAGAAAACGACTTTCAGATAAAGCTAATTGACTCGCAACTTCAGCCGCTCGCCAATTTGAAGGTTTAATACAGTTTCCGTGTAAACACTGGTTCAATTCAGTCATCAACTGTCGGATGCGCTTATCCTTTACCGTAGTTTTGTTAAAAGCTAAAAATTGTTTGTTAAGTTTTAACTCAAGAAATAAAGGCGCTAAAAGCTTAGTTATATCTTCATTTTGGCTCGGTTGTTTAGCTGTAGTGGCAAAGGTGATGTTAAATGATTTACATGATTGCCCTACTAATTTTGAAGACAACTGCTGTCCTAAACCACTTTTGGGTTCAATGAGTAGTACCCAACCTGCTGACATTTCTAATTGATGCTCTATTTTTGAGTCAATTATAGTTGCCCCTGATATATCAATGCCATTTAATTTACAAAGCGATTTATCTTGGGGCCATATTACTTGTATCGCATGATGAACATGAGAAGCAGCATCTAAATTTGAGCCATATATAATGACAAAACCAGGATGAACCCAAACGGTAGGTTTATTCTCCATAACAATTCCATTAAATGAAAATAAGTTTATATGCTGTCATAAGAAGCTCATGCTGGCTATGAATTTACATTAATCTTGCCATCATCAATCTAAAGTTTGAGATATCATCAAGCCTCATTTTTTGTACTAACATTCGATTTACTTGACTGTTAATAAGGTTGCATAATGTTTGATTATACTTTTATGCTCAAAACTATTTTAATTATTATTTTATCAGAATTGCTCACCGGTTATGGGTATGTACCTAAGCATGCTGGCTAATGAAATCAACACTATATTTCCTCACCTATTAAAGTTTTCCCAAACAGATTTGGTATATATGAACAGTTAGTTTTGGCTATCATTCATTTGAAAGCTTATTTATCTGCTAAAATGTAAATTAATCAAAGATCATATAATGTTGAAGAATGGACGCATATACCAAGTTATCGATCACTATTAGCAAGCCAAATTTAGCCGTAAAAGATAAGGTAATAACTATTTGCCAAATGGTTAAAAGTAAAATACCGCAAGCACACCGAGTAAGTATTTGGGTATTTAACAATGACTATAATGAGATAGTTAGTTTAGGCTGTTTTGATGAGAACAATCACTACACATCAGGAGCAGTTTTAGCCCGAACTGATTTTCCTGAATATTTTGATTATATCTTAAAACATCAAGTTCTCATTGCTAATCAAGCAAGAAGTGATAATGCAACTTCCTGTTTCAATGGTGCTTACTTTGAGCCAAATAGTATTTTTTCACTGTTAGATTATATATATCATCATGATTTCAAACCGACAGGCATTATTTGCTGTGAGGCAATTGGTCAAGAAGTTGAATGGCAAGATAGATGTATCAATATACTACGGCGAATAGCCAATTTGTCATCAATATTTTTTGCTAAAAGCATTGAAAACATACGTGATAAAAATTCATCACCATAATGATGCAATTTGTTGATTATGCTTAAATCCCCTTCCTTTTCTATGGTTAACTTTGTTAAGATCAGCAGCCAATATCTTTCTTTTTATAGGTCATTAATCCAGTAGATTGATGAACTCCTTATGATCCGAAATGTACTAGATAAAGACGCTGGCGACCTTGCTAATATCTACAATTATTATATTGTTGAAACAGTTGCAACTTTTGAAGAGGAGATGATCTCTTCAGACGTTATGTTAGCTAGAATTTCTAAAATACAGGCAGATGAGCTCCCTTGGTTAGTTGCAGAAAATGAACTGGGTGAAATACTTGGTTATGCTTACGCGACCAAATGGCGAGAGCGCTTTGCTTATCGATTTTCAGTAGAAGTCACCATATATCTTTCACCTAAACACAAAAAACAAGGGCTCGGCACTCAATTATACCAAGCGTTATTTGCTGAGCTAAACAAACGCTCTATACATAGCGTGATTGGGGGAATTACTCTACCTAATGCCGCAAGTGTTGCTTTACATGAAAAGTTTGGTATGAAGCAAGTGGCTCACTTTAAAGAAGTGGGTTTTAAATTTGAACAATGGCTTGATACAGGTTATTGGCAAGGAAAAATATAATAGGAATAGATATGTACTCTGGACAATGCCTATGTGGCGAAGTAAACATTAAAATAACCGGAGCAATAAGCGATATTATCCATTGCCATTGTTCTTTATGTCGTAAAAATAGCGGCACTGCTTATGCCACTAATGGCTTTATTAATACGGCTGATTTTGAAATTACTGCAGGAGAAAAAAGTTTAACGACCTTTTCATTTAAACCTGGACGTAACCGCCACTTTTGTACTAAGTGCGGTTCTCCAGTATATAGTTCAAATGAACAAGACCCAACTAGGCTTCGTATCCGTTTAGGCATTTTAGATTCTGCAATATCTGAAAGACCTATTTCCCATAACTTTGTTTCATCAAAAGCCAACTGGGAAGAATTAGATGCAGCACTACCAAGGTATGATGCTTTTGAGCCTAGTCGTCAGTAATTTCATATAAAACATTTTTATTAATGAGCAACTTTCTCAAATAGCATCACAAAGCGATCTGTTTTACGGCGCAGCTCTGGATTAAAAACTAATTGAGTATGGTCATCGTCATTATTTTCTAATAGCTTCGAGGTCTTAAGCAGTTTAAATCCGCGATTTTCTAAGTCATTTTTTACAAATGCTCCATCAATACGATGTAAGGTTTTGATGTCTTTAATACCCGTATTTTTTGCTGCAGCATGATCAATCACTAGAAGCTTCCCACCAGTTTTTAAAGACTTTAACACCTGTGGCATAACCGTATCTGCTGTAAAGTTCCAGTCATCTTCTTGAAAAAACATATCGTGATACCCCAAAACTAAAAAAGCACTATCGTATGTATTTGTTGCTAGCTTTAAATCTTCAGCTTCACTCAATAGATAGGTGACATTTTTTAAGCGATCATTTGCTAAACGCTTTTTAAGAGGCTGCTCTACATACTTAAGATAAGCATTCGGAATTTGTAAGGTAACAGTGCCTTCTTCTTCGACAACACGAGACAAAATCTCAGAGTAATAGCCTTCACCAGCTAATAAGTCGAGTACCTTATCACCAGATTTCACACCTGCAAAATTGATAATTTCTGCAGGTTTACGGCCTTCATCTTGTTGCATATCTTGCTTCGATCTACCTGATAAATCGACATTACCAGCAAATAAAGGTGCAGTGACAAGCAACAGCAAACTTGCTGCAGAGACTGTTTTAAGCTTGTAACCTATTGACTTATTTTTCACGTACATTCCAAAATATTTAATAATAGAGCCCTGAGTGTAAACCAGTTCATTTGCCAAATGTTTAACGCTTTGTTTCGAAATATGTCTTAGAGCATCGCAATAATAATAAAATATTGATGCCCAAAAGCCATATTAAGTTAATAGCACCTCCTCCCTTATTCTCTTCGCTTTTTATTGTTTCAGAATAAAGCGGAGCTGAATAATTTCCCGGATAATCATCAGCCATTATTTCGGCTAACCAATTAACTGTCATACTAACGCGCGTATATTGATCATAATTACCATAATAATTACCGCCGAAAGAACTCACGCCAGCAATAAAGCGCTCACCTGCCACCTCAACAAATACTGGGCCACCACTATCCCCTGGACCACCAACACCTTCTAGCGGTAAGCTATCATTAGCAGAGGGTTCATCAAAATAAAAGCGTAAATGGTAACCATTGGCTTCTTTAACAATATTATCAGCGCCACGTAACTCACACGGATTACACCGATTGGTAACCCCTGTTTGACCATTACCCGTGCCGCCGTAGCCGACAAGCTTCATTATTTTCCCTTGTTCGTCATTTTCTTCATAAGGTGGGGTAGGAATAATACTAAAACTTGGCTCTGCCAATTCAATTAGTGCGATATCGTGATGAGGTGTTCCTTCTTGAGTAAATTCTGGGTGCATATGGGTATTTTTTACTGCAATGCTCTGATCAGCAATGCTAAGCTGTAAACCTACTGGATAATGATTTCCAATACAATGTGCTGCGGTTAATATCCAGCGTGGTGCAATTAATGTGGCTGTGCAACCATCTACATGAATAGTTGATTGATAGTCTAGCGTATCAAGTAAGTATTCCGCTGTATCAACATCGTGACGCATAACAATAGCTTGCGCGACGAAGGACTGACTTAATAATAATAACATTAATGTTTGTTTTAAAAATTTTAGCATTTTTCTCTCATTTTTTTGTTGTAATAAATTGAATGACAAACTCCTGCGTAGTATAAGAAAAACAACACTATTATCGACCAGCCTTATAAGTGAGTACTACTTTTTTCCTTATTTTTAGCGGCGTATATAGGATTTTCAGTTTTTATCACTACAATATTTTTATTGAGTCTGATTTCTGTTTAGCGTTTAATAGCAAGCAATTAATGATGGTATAAGGTCAATATACGAAGTGAGTTGTAATGAATATTAGCTTGGAGCTTTTTGAAGTCATCTTAGATTTCTCATCAACGATGTTATTAGTGATGTTGATATTTTTAGTTAATATGGGCTTAAAGTGGTTGCCTTCTAAAGATAAAATCAGCTTCTTTTTGTTACTTTTTTTGGCTTTTCGTTTAGTTACTTTTGCTGCTGGAATTTTTGAGTCTGAACTTGCCTATCGTTTTTATATTTTGCTATTACCCAGTATTTTAATTGTTGGTCCATTAATGACTGGCTTTACACAATCTTCCTTATTGATGAAAAAAACGCCTTTATTAACGACCAAAGCGATGTTCTTATGGTTTATTGGCTGCATTTTTTTGATACCTTATTTAGTTTACCCAGTAGCAATCACACAGTTACCAGCACACCAGCAGCCATGGTTATTGGTAATTAGCGTAAATAGTTTTGTTTTATTATTTACTGTTTCAAGTAGCTTCTACTTTATTCGTATGCTCAATAAATTTTATCGAGGTGCTTTATATGCTGTTGGGTATAGTGAAGATACCTATCGTTGGCTGAAAGGAGTGTGGTTTGCCATGACCTTGATTTGGCTATCACTACTTTACAACATGATTTCAGGTGTTATTGACATTCCTTGGTACAAAATTTCACTCTCGGAAGAAATAATTAATGTCGTTACGAGTTTAATTGATATCTGTGTATTGTTTGGTTTAACTATTATCACGGTGCTTTATTGTAAAAAGCCGATAGAGAAATCGGTGGTGGCGGTAAATAAACCTGCTGATAAATATGAAAAGTCGTCTCTATCTGAGCAACATGCAAAAGGTATTATTTTGAAGATAGAACAAACCATGCAAACAGATAAGCTGTTCTTAGATCCAAGTATAAACATTGAAAAGTTGGCGAGTGCCATCAGTTCACCACCGCAGTATTTATCACAAGCGATTAATCAATACCGAAACATAAACTTTTATGAACTTGTTGCTAATTATCGCATTGAATATGCTAAAACTCTTTTAATTAATCAACCCGATATAAGTATTTTAACGGTTGCTATGAGTGCTGGTTTTAATGCCAAAAGCACTTTCAACCATACTTTTAAAAAACTCACGGGGTTAACGCCCTCAGCGTTTAAAGCAACCAAAGTCTAAAAAATAATTTATAGCGTATTGCTAATTATTCTGCAAAATACCAATAGCCTAATGCCATTTGCTCTTTTATAAACATGATGAAAAACAAGTTGTTTTTCCATGGTTTAAGTTCCTCACGTGTTAATTCAACATGATCGCAAAGTAATTTTATTGCCGGTGATATTTGGCTTGGAAAGCAAACCTCTTCACCGTTAATGTAGCAAATACCGTTATCAATAGTTTCAGTAAAATAAAACGCTCTTAAGCCACCTAAACGCATTAGGGCATTTTGACTTAATGCCTCCATAAGGTCTTGTTCAAACAGTTCATCATTATCTGGTAGCAGGTCAAGTTCATGCTTAGCTTGACTTAAAAATGAACCAGCAAAGGTTCTAAATAGGTCATCATTGTCAAAAAGTTTCAGTAGCTGGCTTTTGATTAATAAGTAATCTTTATCATCAATAGCGCCCGAGTGAGTGCAGGCTGTTCTATCGGCATCTTCAATTAATTCAGTAGCCAGTTCATTATCAATGAGGTGATCAGCAAAACCACTTAATAAACTGACAGTAGAATTAGTTCGAAAACCCACAGAGAAGCTTAAAGAAGTGGTTAGCGTAACGCCATCATGTGGAAAACCGGGTGGAATATATAGGATATCTCCAGGTAGCAATTCAGTATCTATAATAGGCTCAAAAGGCTCTACATGTAATAGCGCAGGATGTGCAGTGAATTCTTTATGTATGCCTTTGTTGCCAACTCGCCATTGTCGTGATCCTGAGCCTTGGCAAATAAAAACATCATATAAATCAATATGAGGACCAACACCACCGCCAGGAGTAGCAAAACTTACCATTAAATCATCTAATCGCCAGTGAGGAATAAACCGAAAGGGCTCGATCATTTGTGCCGCATCTTCCGACCAATTATCAAGCGCTTGTACTACTAATGACCAATCTTTTTCGCCTAAGTGTTGATAGCATTCAAAGGGGCCAAACTCAGCTTGCCATTGGTTTTCTTTTTTGTAAACTAAACGAGATTGTACTGCTTCTTCACAAGCCAAACCGGCTATTTCATCAGCACTGATTGGGTCTTCAAAATCAATAAAACCTTGTCTGATCACAACGGGCTTTTTCTGCCAATAATCTCGCAAAAACTCTGCTTGAGTAAAATCAGTTAAATTTAATTGGTACATGATTATCGGTTTTATATGATGAAATTTCGTTCATCATATAAAAGCTTTATTGGTGATGTTTTGATTTGGAATAAAGCAGGAAGAATTAAGTAAAAATAAGTAGAGAGATGATTACAATGAACTATAGCTTAATAGCTCATTGTGATATTAAGCTGAGTTAATGCATAAGCTATTTAGTTAATTGGCTATCAAGCCAGCTAACGATGGTTGTAGCTAATTGACTATCTTTATCTAGCAGTGGGTAACCATGATCAGCACCCTTATATGCAATAAACTTGCTGTTGGTATTTGTAGCGGTATTAAACAATTTTTTAGCACTGGCATAAGTGCCACGATCTTCTTCAGAAGCAATAATAAGTGTAGGTTTGTCAGCTAATATTTTTTTATAACGGGCAATATTTTCATCCCGTTGACCTGATGAGAAAAAGCCAATAACTTCAATTGGATTTTTCTCAGCTAACGTAATAGCTTGAGAGCCACCACAACTTGCACCAACTACTCCAACGATACCTTTATCAGACATTTTACTTATTAAATCGTCATACGCTAATTGCACATCGCTAGGCCAATGAGCTGACATTTTTTGCCAAGCGGCACGGCGCTCTTCTCTGGGTAAGCTTTGCAGTTTTTCGGCGCTAAATTCAGCATTAGCGCTTTCTCCAAAACCACGAAAATCTAAGCTTAAGGCATGAATACCGCGCTTTGCTAGCTGCTGACCAATATCGTTGTACATGGTTCTGTTATAATTACATTGATGCAATAATAATACTGCTCGGTCACTTTTTTTGTTACTTTGATAATAATTTGCTTTTAATTCAAAGCCTTGATCGGTTTTTAATATTGTGTCTTCAGCTTGATTACTGAAAGAAATAGTTAATAAACAAACCGATAATAATTTTACCAATGAAGTCATAAATACGCTCATTATTTTATATTTTATGCTTGTAAAGTAGCTAAATAATGATGATGTTAAAACTACAAAGCGCTGAAATGTAGAAAAACAGAGTTAAGTAACTTATCTTTTGTTTTGCTAATTGCTTTCTATTGAAGGGTTTTCTTATTAATTTTGATTAAACAAACTTTATTAAGACCTGACGAATATCAAGCAAGCTCTCTTTCAATATTATTGTTTGTTAAATTTAGGAAATATTTGATTTCTTCCTGAGTTTTTTGCTTGATATAAATACTTATCAGCACTGTTGATCACTTCATCAATGCTTTGCTCATCATTGAATTGTTCTATTCCCATGCTCACGGTTACTTTAATGTTATAACTTTGATAATTAAAAATATGCTCTTGCAAGGTTGCTTGAACTTTTTCTGCAATGACATTGGCATTTTCAGCGCTAGTTTGCGGCAGAATAAAAAGAAATTCTTCCCCTCCCCAACGAGCAATACAGTCTTGTTCTCTAAACTTTTTTGAAAATATTTGTGCAAGCTCAACAAGAATTTTATCACCGGCATTATGTCCATATTGATCATTAATTTTTTTGAAGTAGTCAACATCACATAAAATCAATGAAAGAGGTGTATTATTACGCACTGCTCGGGCTTGCTCTCGTTTCAATATCTGAAGTGCATCTCGACGATTCGATAACTTAGTGAGCGGGTCAAGATGAGCCAATTGCTGATACTTTTTACTTAAGTCTAATGCCTGTTGATAAGATTTTTCTCTAGAGGCTTCGTAAAAAGCAGAAAGGAAAGTAACGGTTAAAAAGGAGGAGATTAACCTCGTTTTAAATTCAGTTGTGTAGCTCGCATGTGGAATGATATCTATCGGTAAAAACATGATGATAATAATGATTGTGATGAATATGGCAAGATCAATTAAACCACGTTTTAAGCCATGAATGAAAACAGATACTGGGGCAACAAGAAATATCCATAAAGGCCCTGTATTCTCTACGCCGCCAGTAAAAACTAGGTAAAACATTAATAAATAAAGCGAACAAAGAATAATCACAGCACTTAACGCTACTTTGTTAAGTTTTTTAACCGCAAAATAGCCTAAGCAATAAACGCTACTAGCAAACATTAATGTAGCCGCCAAGAGGTAGTTATTATTGAAAATACTAAGACCCCCCATAATGCCGGTAATAGACATGCCGACCAAAGAAAATAAAGACACTATACGTGCTTGACTAAAGTCTTTAGAGTGATAAATATTTTGTTCCGTTTTTTTATTCAAAATTAAATTTTGAGTCGTTAACTCAATTAAATACAGTTAGTTGTTTATTGAGCATAGCAGCTAGTTTACTTATACGAAACTGTCAGAATAGCGTTACTGAATGTTTGTTTTTGAGGGCTTACTAACTATAGTTATATTAAGCCCAATCAGTAAGGCCTATATTTTTGTCATAAGGACGTTTTAATTAGTGGTAGATATGTTTATGCGTCGAAAAAGATACAACATAATTACTCAAGTTTTCTGTTGCTTAGTTTTATTGAATTCTTTAATGAATGTCCAAGCTAATGAAACACTTACCTTTGGTTGTAGTACAGGTGCTGAAGAAAGAAGAGCAGCGTTATTGTTTAAAGAGTTAACGACAATATCCGCTCAAATTGCTGGTTATAAAGTTAAATTCGTTGAGTATCCTTGGGCGCGAGTGGTTGAGAGCATTAAGTCAGGTCAAATAGATGGCTCTTATTGTGTTTCTTATGAATTAGAGCGAGAAAGCTGGCTTGATTTTCTAACAGATCCATTTTTTATAACAAAGTTATTTTTTTATAAAGCTTCAGATAATCCAATTAAGGCAAGTAACGTACAAGAGTTGCTTCAATATTCAATTGGTGTGCATGCACAGAGCTTCATCGCGAACAAACTCATCAATATGGGAGCTAAACGCTTGCATACTGTACATACTAGCCATAGCTTGTGTTTGTTAGTGTTATTAAAACGAGTTGAATTAATGCCTTCTTTTGCCCCTAGTTATGATGGCATCAGATGTGGTTCTACAATAAAAGATCTTCCCTCAGAGCGTTATTTCTTAGTGCCTATTGGCCCAAGTATTGGACAAGAAAGTCATCATCTTGGAATTAGTAAGGCCAATCCACAACACAAAAAAATAAAACAAGATTTTGAACGGGCATTTAGGAAACTGCAAAAAGAAGGAAGGTTGCCTGCTATTTATCAACGATATCAAGTCGCTATGCCGACATTTGAGCATAAACCATAAGTTAAAAAATTAGTTAGTATATTACTACTCTATGTCTAAAACCTTTTTCAATGGTGCTAAATACTGCTCAAAATTACGCCACTGTTCAGTCGCACTTTTATAAATTGGCTGCCGCACTTGTTCAGAGCTAGGCGTTTTAATATTACGTTTGGTTTTATGAAAATCGAGACATGACTGTTCAAATTCTAGTCCGCAAAATTCTAGTATTCTGCCAACCTGTTTCTCCAAATCATCAACAACATCTTCATGACGCACATTTAAAACAAAGCCAGGTAATACCTCATCCCAATGTGACATTAATTTAAGATAGGCTTGGTAATAACGGCCAATATCTTCTAGGTTGTAACTGAAGTCTTGTCCTTCGGCAAATAATTGCTTAAAACCACTGAAACAACAAGCCATGGGAGAGCGTCTAGCGTCAATGATTTTGGCATTTGGCAGTATTAATTTTATTAAACCTATGTGTAAAAAATTATTAGGCATTTTATCAATAAACAATGGGGCACTTTCGCGATAGATACGGGTTTCATTTATGAACTGTTGACCAAACCGTTTGAAATAATCTTGTTTAATTTCACTTAAATTTTTAGGGTACTGGCTTTCTTTATTACTCCTACCTCGTAACCGAGAAGCTAAACCTAAAATGTTGTGCAGTTCCATGGTGCCATCAACTTGGCTGTGTGAGGCAAGTATTTGCTCGAGTAAAGTCGAGCCAGCACGTGGCAAACCAACGATAAAAATAGGATCGACTAAGTTGAGCCCTAAATGACCACGCTCTTTGAATAACTCGGCAGTACAATACTTTATTTGATCTGCAACTTGTTGTTCTATTTTATTGATGTCAAAGCTATTATGGGCATGTTGTAATTCATTACCTTGCTGGTAAGCATGAAAAGCTTGGCTGTATTCTTTCCTATCTTCAAAAGCTTTTCCTGTAGCAAAATACAGTTGAACTTTATCCGTTACCGCCAAATTTCTATTGCTTTGCTGTGCCTGCATTTGCTCTATTTCTTCATCACTAAAACGATAAGTTTTTGTATTCGCTAAACTCCAAAAAGCATCACCATAACTTGGTTTTAATTGGCAAGCATGTTGATAAGCTGCAACTGCTTTTGTTATATCACCTTTGGCTTTAAGGGCATGTCCTAGTTGTAAATGAAATCCTGCGATTTGACTGTCTTGTGTTATGACTTGTTCAAATAGGATAATTGCTTGCTCAATTTCCCCTAACCCTGTTAGTACACTGGCTTTAGCTATTTTAAAGCTTAAATTTTTTGGCTGTTCGTTGAGTAGTTTTTCAACTTGTTGCTCTGCGATTTTGTATTTGCCCAAACGAATAAGTAGGTTGAGGTATTGAGAGCGTACCTGAATATGGTTAGGGGATAACTCAAGGGCACTGGCAAGTAAAAACTCAGCATCATCATAAATTTTCAACTCAATACCTATTTCAGCAAGTAAGCACATACCTTCAATATTTTTTTTATTGCTTTGTAAAAAATTTCGGCAAATTTGCTCTGCTTTCAATAGTTTCCCTTCGTGCATAAGTTCAGTAACGGCGAGTAGAGCAGGAGGTAATCCTTTCAATTTAGCCAGTTGATTTGCTGATTCTTGCACTTTTTCGAACTGTTCTGAATCGCGATAAAGCTGTATGAGTTCTTGCCAACTAGCAATCAAGCTTGGATTAAGCGCTATTGCTTTTTCGAAAGACATTTTGGCTTGAACGGGCTGATGCAGTGCAAGGTTTATGTAGCCGTGTTCTTGATGAGCCCGACTGTGTTTTACATCAAGTATAAGTAACTGGTTAATACTGATTAAGGCTTGTTCAAATGCTTTTGCATAACGCTGGGCAACAGCTATTAAATACCAAAGTTCAATTTGGTGTTGTTGCTCAGGTATTTGCTCTAATAAACGTTTGCTTTGTTTGATGGCGTTATTGAATTTTGCGTTTTGGATCAATTGTTGAATTGATTTTAATTGTGTTTCAATTGGCTGAGAAATTAATTTTTCCAACAACTTAACTCCATAAAAAGTTAGCAAATAATTTTTACTTTATCTATTGATACTTTATCAATAAAAAGCCGTTTGATACAAATATCAAACGGCTTTTTTTTAGCTTTATTAAGGCCTTAGTCTTTTGCGAATACTTAGTAAATATCGTAGGAGAACCTAAGACCAATGGTGCGAGGTCGGTTGGTGACTACTTTGGGAGTAAATTGTTGAGTATCAACATATAACACTGCACTCTTGTCGGTTAAGTTATCTATGTATAGCTCAACCTTCCATTCGTCATTAGTCACGCCAAAACTCAAATTTGCCAAAACATAACTGTCTTGTACATAACGACCACCAGCAAATGTTTGCCCATTACTGTCTTGATAATTAACACCTGAATAAACATCAGCTTCTTTTTGAATGCTTAAACCAGAACCAGCGCCATAAACTAAATTAGTGGCGTCTTCTACTACATAAGCATCCATAGTCATACCTGCGAGTCTGTCTCCTGTATAGCTTATTGAACCGTTAATATAACCTGTTATGTCATCTGAAACATGGTAGAAATATTCGGCTTGTAAGTTACCTGAAAATTCAGCAGAGTAGGGTAATCGACTGCCGACGGCTGGCGCAATACCAACAAGCTCGTCATTAATCGATGTTAGCTCAGTATCGATAAAGCTAAATGCTCCTGAGATAACCAGATTATCTGTGGCTACCCAAGTAAAGTCACCATCAACACCCTTTATTTCTGCGTCTCCAACGTTATCAGTGAATACTAAGAAACTGATATTGGTTGGGTCAAATCGAGATGTTTGCAAGTCAGATATTTTTGAATAATAGGCGGTGGCATTAAAGCGCAATGACTGATCAAGCAACGTTGATTTAAAACCAATTTCAATATTATCTAAGCTATCAGTCGTTGAATACACAGGAATGCGGAAACCATCAAAGGCACCTTCTTGACTTGTAGACTTACCTCCGCCTGTTCGGTTGGTAACAGGTGGTCTGAATCCTTCTGAGTATGAAGCAAATAACATTACATCGTTTGACACTTGCCAATCAAGTGATGCTTTGATAATAGTATCATCTACAGTTAGCGTACCATCCTTATCAAGTAAGCTAATGTCTAATTGGCCACTGGCAATGGCGGCTTGTATTGATGCTGCTTCTTCAGCACCAAAGAACTCGGTTAAGGCTTCATTGCTACCATCACCAAAGGCTCTTAGCCTGCCACTAACATCACCTGATGAACTCGATGTAGTAGCACCTTTATAAATATCATCAATTTGATACCAGCGGGCACCAAAACTTGCGGTAAGGGTGTCTGTGAGATCAAACTCTAACTGACCAAATACAGCAATTTGATCTATGGTGTGAGTAACATCATTAACATAGCTTATTTCAGAAGGGAAAGGGCCGCCATTACTGTTAATGCCTTCAGTTCCTTGAAGCTCACGTGCTAAGTTAGGAAAAAGTTCTGTATTCGCTATTTTAAATTGACCAACCGTTGATAACTCTTGAGAATCATAAAAAACACCCGCAGTGATACGCCAACTGTTGTCTGCAGAGGTATTCATCCTCAATTCATGAGTGGTACGTGATGTACTTGTTTCTTCTTTGTAAAATTTAGTTGGGTCAAAACATTCTTGAATGTCAGCTGCGGCGGCATAGTTACAAACATAATAAGAAGAAAATAAACCGCCATTAGTATAACCGGTGTAATCGATGGTTGAATTGATATCTCTATCGAGATAACCACCGGTATAAACAATATCAAGTTGCTCAAGTCTACCTGCTAATGTCCACGTGGTTAAGCCAAAGTCATCATTATTATCTTCTGGTACAAAACGATTGACGGAGGATTCACCTTCAAGGTTTGGATCATAAGCAAACACGCCTTCAGTATCGAGAGATTGCTGAGTATGTTGAACTAAAAGATTCCAGTCATCATTGATTAAATAAGACAAGCCAAAACGCGCGCCAGCATAATTTGCGGTGTTAAAGTTATCTTCCACTAAGGCATCATTTTTTGGCGTAGTAATAGGAGTAGCTTCAGGGTTGGCTAGTTTACCCCAACCAGCGGAAATTCTATCAATAACGACAGCACTACCAATATAACCACCTTCGCCGGGAACATTGAGTATATTATCTATCCAGCCACCTTGGTGATCATTGTATGCGGCAACGCGCACAGCAAGTGAGTCAGATAAAGACATATTAAAATATGCTTCAACAGAATTACTCATATCGCCACCCGTAGTGAAGCTAGTATCAGTATCAATACCTGCGGAAAAACCGTCATGATCAGGCTTGTTGGTGATTAAGCGTACTGTACCCGATTGGGAACTAGCACCAAAAAGTGTGCCTTGAGGGCCTGGTAGAACTTCTATCCGTTCAACATCAGTAGCGTAAATGTCTAGGTTACGTCCCTGCATTGATACGGGTTGTTCGTCTAAATAAAAGGCAACAGAGGGTTGTAACGCTTGGACTGATGAGACGGAAATATTGGTTTGCGTGGTTGCGGCGCCCCGGATGTATATTTCATTTTGTCCTGGGCCTGTCCCCTGAAAAACAACATTGGGTAAAAACTCTACATACTCGTCAAAATTTGAAACGCCTAGTGTTTCTAAACTATCTCCGGTTAATGCTGTAACGGTAACTGGTACATCTTGAATGGATTCTGTGCGCTTTGTTGCAGTAACTTCAATGACTTCTATTTTAGCTTTCTCTTGTTTCTTTGCTTCTTCAGCATGTAGAGAGCTTGATGCTGCTATAGCTGTTAACACAGCACAATGCAGCTTAGTAAGTTTCATATTGATTATCCCTTAATTCTTTAGTTATTAGTTTAAGTAAATAAAGTTAAGCTATTAATAATTGTAATTCTGGAGGCTTAATTAGAATTGTTTTCATAACAAGTTTAGCAACTAATAGCTTTTTTACAAAAAAAACAAAGAGATATTGAGTTGAACTTGTTTTAGGGTAGGTTATTTACTGTTGTTTACAGCATGAGTGAACTCGCTATAATGACAATACAAATTAAATTTAGGGGATTAGTTTGCCTACATCCGTTAAGAGTCAATTAAATAAAAAAGTATTCGTTAGTGCTTCTTCCATTATTATCGCGCTTTTACTTTATACCGTAGCACTACCTAAGCAAGCACAATCCTTATTTACTGTTGTTCAAGCTAGCATTATTGATAATGGCAGTTGGTTTTATGTGCTGACAGTGGCATTCATCTTCTTTTTTGTAATTTTCTTAGGGCTGTCTCGCTATGGAGATATTAGGTTAGGTCCTGATCACTCAACACCCGATTACTCATTAGCTACATGGCTTTCTATGCTTTTTGCTGCAGGAATGGGCATAGGTTTAATGTTCTTTGGTGTAGCAGAGCCACTGATGCATTATTTATCACCACCTACTGCAGAAGCCGGTTCAGTTGAAGCCGTTCAAGAAGCGATGAAGATGACTTTTCTGCACTGGGGGTTACATGGCTGGGCTATTTATGCCGTTGTTGCTCTGGTTTTAGCGTATTTTAGCTATCGTCATAATTTACCTTTGACTTTACGCTCAGCTTTATACCCATTAATTGGCGAAAGAATTTATCAATGGCCAGGTCATTTGGTTGATATTTTTGCCGTTGTAAGTACGGTTTTTGGTGTTGCCACATCGCTTGGATTGGGGGCTTCACAAGTTAATGCGGGGTTTAATTATTTATTTGGTATTGAAGTGTCTATTACCAACCAAGTGATTATTATGTGTGTAATCACTGCACTTGCCGTAGTCTCAGTAGGTACAGGGTTAGATAAAGGTATTAGAAGGCTTTCTGAAGCTAACATGATATTGGCTGTAGGCTTGCTTTTATTGATTTTTGTGCTTGGCCCATCGGTATTTTTATTACAAGCTTATTTACAAAATATTGGTGACTATTTAGCTGATATCGTTCATAACACTTTTAATTTATTTGCTTATAAGAAAACCAATTGGATAGGCGGCTGGACAATTTTCTATTGGGGTTGGTGGCTAGCATGGGCGCCTTTTGTTGGGTTGTTTATTGCGAGAATTTCTCGAGGCCGAACGATCAGAGAATTTATTCTAGGTGTTATGCTGATCCCAACTATTTTTACTTTGTTATGGATGACAATTTTTGGTAATAGCGCCATTGATCTGGTTTATAACCAGGGAGTCGTCGCTTTAGGGGATATGGTAAGCCAAGACTCGTCAGTAGCGTTATTTGTTTTTCTTGAAAACTTTCCGCTAACTTCGCTACTTTCTATTTTAAGTGTCGTAATGATAGTGATATTTTTTGTCACTTCATGTGATTCAGGCGCTATGGTAGTTGATATGCTTTGCTCCCACGGCAGCAATAATACTCCAGTATGGCAACGTGTATATTGGGCGGTAGGCATTGGTGTAGTAGCTGCAATTTTGTTGCTAGTTGGTGGTCTAAATGCATTACAAACTATGACCATTGCCAGTGCCTTACCTTTTGCTATTGTGTTACTACTCTCAATTGTTGGCTTGATAAAAGCGTTAAGAGTTGAAGCCTTTAAACAAGAAAGTCAGCTGATAACGGCTGTTCCTCATTCTAGTAGTGAAAATAATGATAACTGGCAAATGCGCTTAAAAACCGTTGTTGATTTCCCTAATAAATCCAATGTTAATAAGTTCATTAATCTAATTGTTGCACCTTCATTAACCTTAGTTGCAAAAGAGTTAAAAGAGAACAACATCAATGTTGAAATATCCCATGAAAACGGGGTGATTTTCATGGTTGAACACGGTGAAAAACAAGCATTTATTTATCGCGTATTAGCACGAAAATATACACAACCAGATTTTGCCACAGAAAATAGTGAAGACGATGAGCAAAGCTATTATCGTGCAGAAGTTCACTTGGTTGAAGGTGGGCAGGACTATGACATTATGGGTTGGTCAAAAGCTGCAGTGATCAATGACATTATCGATCAATACCATAAACATCTGCATTTCTTACACTTACTTCGTTAACTTTTGAGTGTTATCGCATAGTTGCTCTTCGCTATTAAAGAGCAACTATATTTTTAAGTGCTTCAACATGGGCTGCGAATGCTACTCGCCCACTTTTCGTTAGATAAGCCCATGTTCGCTGTCTGCCGTCAACATTTTCTTTGCGTTGGCTAACATAACCAGCCTCTTCAAGTTGTTTAATATGCTTAGATAAAACAGAGTCGCTTACATCCAATGAATTGCGAAGAAATTGGAATTCGGCATCTTCAAGTGGAGCAAGTAACGAGCATATTTGTAGTCGATTAGGTGCATGAATTATGTTGTCAAAAATTGCTTTAGTCATACACTTTACTTCCCATTAGGTAAATTGTTAATTCTTTTCAGATGTTCATTTCGTTCGCCAAGGCTTATCAAATAAACCAGTACGGCGGTAAAAATACCCGCGACTTTAGGAGCCCACGTTAATGCGTAAATTTCCATAAACAATCGACCACCAATAATAAGCGATAATAAAATTGCTATGATGCCTAACACCGCAATTACGCCTTTCATTCCAATAGGCATAGTCTTAGGTCGCGCTTTAGTCTTTGCTGAATACGTGGCTAATATAAGAGGAATGGCAATAATTGGGAATACATAATAATCGCGTAAACCAGCTGCAATAGTGAATACTAATAAACCAATTGCTAATGCCATCACAACTCCTAACCATCTCGGTGGTATTGATTGCTGTAAACTGGCGTGCTCCATTCTAGAAACTGTATTTAATGCTCGTTGGGCATCTTCAACATTTATTTTTTCGTTGTTTTGAATTGTCATGATTACTTACCTTTGTTTCCAATATGGAAAGTATGTTA
>Ga0105356_10000718_pt1 | contig 31969 bp, 29 predicted proteins | sample GOMGulsemesocosm_3_FD_83502 | JGI IMG/M metagenome (GOLD analysis project Ga0105356, IMG submission 83502) | Methane-oxidizing microbial communities from mesocosms in the Gulf of Mexico - GOM9D Gulf of Mexico | ecosystem: Environmental > Aquatic > Marine > Cold seeps | place: Gulf of Mexico...
TGGTGATGTCGTTTTTATCCCGCCACAAAGTAAATCAGTGTCAATTATCGGTGAAGTAAGACGCCCTGCTATTTATGAATTAAACAACGATGATGATTTTGCGTCTATTATCGCTATGGCTGGTGGGTTATTACCATCTGCTTATCCAAAGTCGACTATTGTTGAGCGCTATAACCAAAGTAACTTGCGAAGTATTTTAAATATAGATTTATCTGACAAAAAACAACGCAGCAAAAAAGTACAAGCTGGCGATTACATTAGAATTCTAAAAAGCTCTGATCTATACGAGGAGTCTATAACATTAATCGGTGCAGTTACTCGACCAGGCAAATACCAATGGCGACCGAAAATGGCATTGTTAGATTTATTGCCTCGTGCAGATTCTCATTTACTTGCCTATGCTGATTTAAATTATGCCATTATTGTTAGAGAAAAAGACGCCGCAAAAAACATTGAGGTATTGCAGGTTAATTTAGCAAAGATATTTTCTACTCAAAATTCAAACGATAACTATATTTTAGAAAAAAATGACAAGGTTATTGTTTTTTCTAGTGCAACAAAGTCTTCTGACGAACGCTTGTTACTAGATGAGCTGGCTTATACAAAAAAAGAACTGCTGGCAAAAGAAAGAAGGTTAGCGATTGAAAGTAGTAATACTAGTAAATTTTGGTTGAAGTTTGATCAAACCATTTCTGCAAAAGATGACTCTGATGCCTTAATCGAGCAGTCATTATCACAGATAAGTGGCGGTGACGTAAAAGAGCAGTTAAACATTCGTGATGTTGCTTTATTTTCGAGAACAAGATTGCTCGTTCCTATTATCAATAAATTGCGTCGTCAAGCTGGCGCTGGACAGCCTATTCAGTTAATTGAGGTCGATGGAGAAGTTAAGTTTCCTGGGATATACCCAATGGGTAAAAACTCTCGAATTAGAGAACTTATCGCCGCTGCCGGTGGTGTAAAAGAGTCAGCATATTTGTCTAGAGCAGAATTAACACGTACCGAATTAAGGGGCATTAGCTCAACCAAAGTATCAAAAAACATCAAGCTTGGTAATGCACTCAAGGGGATAACCGAAGATAACTTGTTGGTACAAAGTAAAGACAGGTTAAATGTTCACCGCATTCCATCATGGAGTGAAAACCATGTAATTGAATTACGTGGTGAAGTAATGTTCCCGGGTAAGTATACCGTTCGTCGTGGCGACAAATTATCAAATATTATTGAGAAAGCAGGTGGTTTAACCACTTTTGCAGACCCTAATGGTTCTGTTTTTTCTCGAGAAAAGCTCAAGGCACTCGAACTTCAAAATCTAATCAAAGTAAGTTCTGATTTACGCATTGAAATGGCAACTAAGTCTCTGTCGAGCAATAGTAATGTTACATCATATAGTGAAGTGCAATCGCTACTTGCTGATTTAACCAAGGTTGAGCCCATAGGCCGATTGGTTATAAACTTACCGCAGATTATTGAAAAAAATGACTATGATGTTTCTATTGAAGGCGGCGATGTTCTTTATATTCCAACGCGTAAGAACTCAATTAATGTAATGGGGCAAGTTCAAGTAAATAGCTCTCATATGTTTGATTCTTCTCAAAGTATTGAAGACTATATTAAGCAAAGTGGTGGCATTAAAAAACGTGCGGATGACGAGCGTATTTATATTATTTCTTCTAATGGCAGCATTAGAATGTTAGAAGAAAGCAATTGGTTTTCATCAGGTGACAATTCGAATTTAAGACCAGGCGATTCAATCGTAGTACCACTTGATTCTGAATATATGAATAATTTAACATTATGGACTTCTGCCACGACTATTATGTACAACACTGCAGTTGCTATTGCGGCTATTAGTGGTATTTAATATTGTTCAGTGCATTAGTGTTTATTTTTAAATATTAAAAGACTAATGCCTTAACTAAAATAGCCCTTAATAACATGAAGTTTTAGGGCTAAATAGCTACATTACACGTTGTAAAATTAATTGAATATTTAAAGATATTACTAGTTACGCATCGGAAGTTGATGATGTTGAAGTGATCTGACTTTATGGTTCGCAAGCGACAGGAACATCATATAATAATAACGATATAGATATTACTTTAGCATTTTAAAATTTTAACCTAACAGATATAGACAGAAAATTACGTCCTCAAGAATTAGCATTAATCTTGTCTGCTCAACTAAACTTAACAGATGATAACTTCTCAATTATTGATATCAATAATGTACCCGCATATTTAGCGTTTAATATAGTTGGATATGGCAGAGTGCTCTATTGTAAAAGTAAAATGAGAGAGCTGAAGGAAATACAACGTATATATAGTGTATTTGAGTTTGAAACCATCAAGCATAAAAATAAATAGGTAATACAATGGAAGATCAATGCTTACAGCTTTATTTAAAAGAAGTAATCTTTCATATCAATGAGTACGAACTAGAATTGAACGAGTTAAGCCAAGTGATTTGTTAAATAGCAGAGATTACAGAGCAACAGAACGTTTATTACAATTACTCACCGAAGTATCTATTGGTTTAGCTGAACATTGGTTAAAGTCTATTAAAAATTAGTCGGGTAGTAATGCTTACCAAACTTTTGTTGCTTTACAATATATGGGCTTATTTCTGAAGTCGAACTTATTGAATGAAAAAAAATAATAGGTTTACGTAATTCATTAGTACATGACTATATTAATGTAGATAAATCAATTATTAAAACGATAGTGAAACATGAAAACTATCAAAAGTTAGTTTCATTTTGCGAAAAGGCTTTTAATACATTGCAACGTGATGCTGCTTTATCATAAGTAATTTGAACTATAGAGAAATGTTAGGCTCTAGCTCTTACAAATCAAAACACAGATACTGAAATAAACTCAGCGTGACGAAAGGGACTTCATAAAAATTGTCAATAACAGCAAAGTGACTTCCCCGTTCGCCACACTGAACTTTCCTACATGAATGTAGGTACTTAGGTTTAGCCTGGAACTATAAACCCGTATTTCAGGATCTAATAATTAAAACAGTTTGAACCAGTACTGAAATAAATTCAGCATGACAAAAGCAGATAATTGACATTGAACTGTCACCTAAGTATCTTCAAAATATTAACCTATAATATGTTTTGAGCTGAAAAGGAAATCAGTATGAAACACCCACATATTTACATCATGGCTAATAACAATAATACGACCTTATATATTGGTGTAGCAAGCCAATTACCTCAAAGAGTTTATCAACATAAGTTAAAACTTTCCCCTGGCTTTACCAGTAAATACAACCTAATAAAATTAGTCTACTTTGAATCGTTCGAAAATATGTATGACGCTATATCTCGTGAAAAACAACTAAAAAATTGGCGTAGAGAGTGGAAAAACAACCTAATTGAACAGATAAACCCAAAGTGGCTAGAACTTAGTAAAGATTGGTAAATATATTTTTGAAAACTAATGGAACGACCACCTAAGTACCTACATGGATTATGGTACTTAGGTTTAGTCAGGAACTATAAACCTGTGTTTCAGGAGCTAGTACTTAACAGAAAAAATACAGATGCCTAAATAATTTTAGTATGACGACAGCTAATCATAACAGCCAGTGAAACACCCACCACTGAAACATCAACCGTCATCCTGAACTTGTTTCAGGATCTCGCACTTAAACATACAAAACATAGATACTGAAATAAATTCAGCATGACGAGAGCTAGTCATAACAGCCAGTATAACTCCAACGTGACAGCACCAACCATTACATCACCAACCAGTGAAACACCCACCAATGAAATACCAACCGTCATCCTGAACTTGTTTCATGATCTCGAACTTAAGCAAACTAAATAATCTAAGATATAAACTGGCAAAGAAGTGAAGGGCAACTACAATACTGACAATGTAAGGAAATTGTTAACAAGGACTTTGAGTTGAACACATTAATCTATGTTTATATTTTACAATCGATGGACGGAACTTACCACACAGGGTGTTGTGACGAATTAGCAATTGTTCTGGCTAAATACGATAAATACAAAAAATTAATAGTTGGAAAAGACGTAAACTTACCTGTTAAGTTAGTTCACCAACAAAAGTTTAATACTGAACAAGAGGCAAAGGCTATAGAAACAGAAATGAGGCGGTGGAATAAACGGCAGAAACAATCCCTCATTAATAATGACTGGGGAGAAATATCTAAACTAGCTAAAAAGTTTAACTAATAAAATAGCATGAAGGTAGTGAGGTTAGAACATTGAAAGCAACAAATATCGTCATCCTGAACTTGTGTCGGGATGACAATATTACAAATGCAAAACCAAGATACTAAATAAATTTAGTATCAAAGCCTGAGTCTACAACGGCCGGTAAATCAGCCTCTGTCATCCATAATCTGCATGCATAGATGTAGTTCTTTAGCTTTATCAGGGATAATCAACCTGCGTAAGAATGTAACACTGACAAAAAAACTTATACTGAAGTAAATGTAACATGACAGTTGAGGTCATTAACATGACAACTAAGCTCTATTTTACCCCTTTAGCTAAAGCTAAACCTAGAACAATTCTACAATATCATATTCCATCAATTTTTTTGTTAGGGCTAACAGGGTATTACTCTTTACACATAGCATTAGAACGCAGTATAATCTCCACAGTTTTCGTAGGGTATAGGCCTTACAGTAGTAATAATGGAATATGAGCCAGTGCCAAAAACTGCAAACCAATCAGATCAAAGTAGCAAAAATCAGAAAGGCTCTACTTTCTCTCCAGAAGAGTTATTAATGTCGCAGGAAATGTTGCAACAGTTTACATTACAAAATAATTCAGATGATGAAATAGATTTTGCTGAATTATGGCATGCTATTTGGTCAGGTAAATTACTGATTCTTGCCATTTCTTTTATCTTTGCTGTAGCATCAATCGCATTTGCGTTGTCAAAGCCCGATATTTACAAAGCATCTGTACTTTTATCACCAGCAACTTCAGATGGTTCTGGGGGGCTAGGAGCACTTGCCGGGCAGTTTGGTGGTTTAGCAAGTCTTGCTGGTATCAGTCTAGGCAGTGGCGGCGGAACAGACAAAACAGCAGTTGCCCTCGAAATTATCAAGTCACGTGCTTTCTTAGAAAACTTTATCGCTAAACACGAACTACTAGTACCAATAATGGCGGCCAAAAAATGGGATAGAGCAAGTGATTCTCTTGTTATTGATGATGCACTTTACGATATCGACGCTAAAAAATGGCTTCGTGAAGTTGATGCTCCTAAAAAGCCAGAACCATCTCCTTGGGAAGCTTACCAAGCACTATTAAAATTACTTAACGTAGCCCAAGACAAAACCACGTCGTTAGTCACCATCAGTATCGATTTTTATTCACCAACAAATGTCAAACAATGGCTAATCTGGCTCGTTGCCGATGTGAACAACTTTATGCGTGAGCAAGATGAACAAGAAGCGCAAGCATCTATAGATTATTTAACTAAGCAATTAAATAATACGGAAGTAAGTGCAATGGAAGTGGTTTTTTATCAACTTATTGAAGAACAAACAAAAAGCATGATGTTAATTAAGGTTAACGCTGAATATGTGTTAAAAACTCTAGATCCAGCGCAAGTCCCCGACATAAAAGATAGCCCTAAACGTGCGCTGATAGTGGTTTTAGGCACCATGCTCGGCGGTATTCTATCGATAATACTGGTCTTAATCCGTTATTTTAGCCATAAAAAGAGCTAATCTTAATGCTATGCTTGTGGCTTAAGGTGCACAGGAGTTTTTACGTTGGCAAGGACAATATATCAATGAATACAATTTTATAACTGTGAAGATGACAGAAAAAAATGTTACAGATGTTAGCCGAAGATACCTTTAAAACCATTATTGCCTCTACGCCATTAATCTCAATCGATTTACTGGTGCGAGATCCCCAAGGTAAAATATTATTAGGAAAACGCGTAAATCGACCTGCACAAGGTGCATGGTTTGTGCCGGGTGGCAGAGTCTTGAAAGATGAATCCATTGAACAAGCCTATACGCGTTTACTCAAAATAGAGTTAGGCATGGATAAAACGTCTAGCTGTTTTAATGGCGTCTATCAGCATTTTTATGAGGATAACTTTTCTGAAGAAGTCTTCACAACGCATTATGTTGTGTTAGCTTATGAAGTTATCTTTAATGGTGATATCGCTTCATTACCAGTTGCTCAACATAACGATTATCGCTGGTTTTCAGAAATGGCGTTGTTAAATAATGACGATGTCCATATTCATACCAAGTGGTACTTTCAAAAAGATAAGCAAGCTGATAACTTGATTACAAATTTAAAGCTAGGAATATAGATGATCACTCCCGTTATAATGGCCGGTGGCTCAGGCTCTCGTTTATGGCCACTTAGTCGCTCTTTATACCCAAAGCAGTTTCTTGCCTTAACCGCTGAGCAAACCATGCTTCAGACAACGGTACAACGTTTGTCTAATCTTGACGTTAATGCACCTTTGGTTATATGTAACGAAGAACATCGCTTTATCGTTGCTGAGCAGTTACGCGCGTTGGATATAACAGGCTCAATAATTCTAGAGCCCGTCGGTCGCAATACGGCTCCTGCAATAGCGTTGGCAGCCGAAGTGACAGTCAATGACAATGATCCACTATTGCTTGTGTTGGCCGCAGATCACGTTATTCAAAATACCGACGCCTTTACTAATACGGTTAAAAATGCGATCCCACTTGCCCAAGCAGGTAAACTGGTAACGTTCGGTATTGTCCCGACACAAGCCCATACGGGTTACGGTTATATTAAACGTGGCAACGCAGTGTCAGACACAAGTGGCTATGACGTAAACGCCTTTGTAGAAAAACCAGACTCAAATACCGCAGCTAACTATATAAAAACTGGTGAGTATTACTGGAATAGTGGCATGTTTTTAATCAAAGCGAGCCGTTACTTACAAGAACTACAAAAATATCGCCCTGAAATATTGAATGCATGTAAAAAAGCATTAGAGCATACCACGCACGATAACGATTTTGTTAGATTGGATGCTGAAGCATTTGGACTATGTCCTGATGAATCTGTTGATTATGCCGTAATGGAAAATACCACCGATGCGGTAGTTGTGCCATTAGATGCTGGCTGGAATGATATTGGCGCTTGGTCTGCTTTGTGGGAAGTCAATGAGAAAGACGAAGAGGGTAATACAACCTTTGGAGATACCATTCTACAAGAAACAACCAACAGTTTAATTCATGGTGGCGGGCGACTTATAGCCACTATCGGATTAGATAATGTGGTTATCGTCGATACTAAAGATGCTTTGCTGGTGGCGTGTAAAGATAAAGTACAAGATGTTAAGAAGATCGTTGAAAAACTTAAAGCTGAAAAACGCAGTGAATTTAAACTTCACCGAGAAGTGTACCGCCCATGGGGTAAATACGACGCTATTGATAATGGCGAACGCTATCAAGTAAAACGTATCACCGTTAACCCAGGTGAAAAGTTATCTATTCAAATGCATCATCACAGAGCAGAGCATTGGATAGTTGTGTCAGGCACAGCAAGCGTTACTAATGGCGAGAAAACCTTTCTAGTGACTGAAAATGAATCAACCTATATCCCTATTGGTGTTGTTCATGCCTTAGAAAATCCTGGTAAAGTACCACTAGAAATGATCGAAGTGCAATCAGGCTCATATTTAGGCGAAGATGATATCGTACGTTTTGAAGATCGTTACGGTCGAGCATAAGGATTAAAAATGTCAGAAAATTCAGTATTGGTTAGCTCAACCGTTATCGCACAAAGTGGTGTTGCTTTTGGCACTAGCGGTGCTCGCGGATTAGTGACCCAATTTACCCCTGATGTATGTTCAGCCTTTGCTGTTGCATTCATCGCGGGTATGAAACGTAATTTCCGCTTTAAAACGGTTGCTATCGCCATAGATAATCGCCCAAGCAGTTATGCGATGGCGCAAGCCTGTGCCAGTGCACTAAAACAACTAAACCATAACGTTATTTATTACGGCGTAGTACCCACACCCGCGTTAGCTTATGTCGCACAAGAGGATAATATACCAGCCATTATGGTTACCGGTAGCCATATACCTTTTGATCGTAACGGACTTAAGTTTTACCGACCTGATGGTGAAATCAGCAAAGCAGATGAACAAGTTATTATTACTGAGCAAGTTGAATTTACATCACTTGCCGGATCAGCTGAACTAACAGTAAATAACCGCGCTGCAGAAGCATACATCACCCGTTACACCTCTTTATTTACGACGCCTTTTTTAACAGGCAAACGCATTGGTATTTATGAGCATTCAAGTGCAGGGCGTGATTTATACTACCGTGTTTTTGAAGCACTAGGTGCAGAAGTTATTGCCATAGAGCGTACAAACCACTTTGTACCTATCGATACTGAAGCTGTTTCTGAAGAGGATACACTAAAAGCCATTATTTGGTCTAAAGAGCATAAATTAGATGCTGTTTTTTCAACGGATGGAGATGGCGACCGCCCATTAATGTCAGATGAAAATGGTAATTGGTTACGTGGTGATATTCTAGGGTTGTTAACGGCAGATGCACTACATATTGAAGCGTTAGCTGTACCTGTAAGTTGCAATACAGCGATTGAATTAAGTCATAAATTTACCCATGTCGAGCGTACAAAAATAGGCTCGCCTTATGTCATTGCGGAATTTTCAAATTTAAATAATAAATTCAACTCTGTTGCTGGTTTTGAAGCCAATGGTGGTTTCTTATTGGGCAGTGATTTACAGCTAAATGGCATGCTATTAAAAGCATTACCAACACGAGATGCAATATTACCCGCAATTATGCTATTATCTGCCGCAAATAAAGGTCTGATCTCAACATTGGTTGATGCGTTGCCAAAACGTTATACCCACAGTGATCGCATTCAAAGTTTTGCCACTGAAAAAAGCCAAGCAATAATCGCACAAGGCAAACAAGATCCTAAAAAATTGTTAGATAAAATAGGCCTTTCAAAGGCAGAAATTAAAAAGATAGATGAAACTGACGGATTAAGAATTACGTTAGCAGATAACCGTATTGTTCACCTACGCCCATCAGGTAATGCACCAGAATTACGCTGCTATGCAGAGGCTGAAAATTATTTAAAGGCCAGTGAATGTGTTACTACAAGTTTGAATAATATTCAAACATTATAATGTTATTGGCTAAAATTAAAGATTAAACAATTAATTTTGATTTTGCAGCTAAACAGCAAAATCTTAGAGTTGAATAAAGGAAGAAGAAATGTCAAAGAATAAAGTTGCATTAATCACCGGTGTTACCGGTCAAGATGGCTCTTACCTTGCTGAATTATTATTAGAGAAAGGTTATGAAGTTCATGGCATCAAACGTCGCGCTTCATCATTAAATACCGAACGTGTTGATCATATCTATCAAGATAACCATGAAAACAATCAAAAGTTCTTTTTGCATTATGGTGATTTAACTGATTCTTCAAATCTAACGCGTATTATCAAAGATGTACAACCTGATGAAGTTTATAATTTAGGTGCACAATCGCACGTTGCCGTTTCATTTGAATGCCCTGAATATACTGCTGATGTAGATGCTATGGGCACATTACGTTTATTAGAAGCTATTCGTTTTTTAGGGTTAGAGAAGAAAACAAAATTTTACCAAGCATCAACTTCAGAGCTATATGGTGAAGTACAAGAAATCCCGCAAAAAGAAACTACTCCATTTCACCCACGCTCGCCTTACGCGGTAGCCAAAATGTATGCGTACTGGATAGTTGTTAACTACCGAGAATCTTACGGTATGTATGCTTGTAACGGTATTTTGTTTAATCATGAATCACCTCGCCGTGGTGAAACCTTTGTTACGCGTAAAATTACCCGTGCTATTACCAATATTTCTCAAGGGTTAGAAAAATGTTTATACCTGGGTAATATGGACGCGTTACGTGACTGGGGTCATGCTAAAGATTACGTTCGTATGCAATGGATGATGCTACAGCAGGAAACGGCTGATGATTTTGTTATCGCAACAGGTAAACAAATATCTGTACGTGAATTTGTATCATTATCAGCTAGAGAAGTGGGAATTGAATTAGAATTTACCGGTGAAGGTCTTGATGAAATAGCGACAGTTAAGTCTATCACTGGTGATAACGCAGAAGCATTAAGTGTCGGTGATGCGATTGTGCGTGTTGACCCGCGTTATTTCCGCCCTGCTGAAGTAGAAACGTTACTCGGAGATCCTTCAAAAGCAAAAGAAAAATTAGGCTGGGTACCACAAATCACAGTAGAAGAGATGTGTGCTGAAATGGTGCAGAATGATTTAAGTAAAGCAAAACAACACGCACTACTTAAAGAGCATGGTCATAACGTAGCTATGTCAATAGAAAACCAAGGCTAAGAAAATGGCTGCAATAGATTCTAGAATATTTGTCGCCGGTCACCGCGGCATGGTGGGCTCAGCAATTATTCGTCAACTTGAAGCAAGTGGTCATACTAATATTATTATTCGTACGCGGACTGAATTAGACTTAACTAACCAGCAAGCTGTTGTTGATTTTTTTCAAACTGAAAAAATTGACCAAGTTTATTTAGCTGCCGCTAAAGTGGGGGGGATAGTTGCTAATAATACTTACCCTGCTGATTTTATTTATGAAAACCTAATGATACAGTGCAATATAATTCACAGTGCGCACTTATCAAATATTCAGCAGTTACTGTTTTTAGGTTCTTCGTGTATTTACCCTAAATTAGCCGCGCAACCAATGCAGGAAACCGCATTGCTAACTGGTACCTTAGAGGAAACTAACGAACCTTATGCAATGTCTAAGATAGCAGGCATCAAGCTGTGTGAAAGTTATAATCGCCAATATGGACGAGATTACCGTAGTGTGATGCCGACCAATCTTTATGGTGCACATGATAATTTTCATCCTGAAAATAGCCATGTTATCCCTGCATTATTACGCCGTTTCCATGAAGCAAAATTAAATGATGATAAAGAAGTCATTGCATGGGGCAGCGGTAAACCGATGCGTGAATTTTTATATGTTGATGACATGGCCGATGCTTCTATACATGTTATGAATTTGGATAAGTCTATTTACAATGAAAATACAGAACCTATGTTAAGCCATATTAATGTAGGCACTGGCGTTGATTGTACAATCAAAGAATTGGTTGAAACAGTTGCTAAGGTTGTAGGTTTTACAGGTGATATTAAGTTTGATGCAACAAAGCCTGACGGTGCACCACGCAAGTTAATGAATGTTGGCAGACTTAAGTTATTAGGCTGGGAATATTCAGTGCCATTAGATAATGGTCTCACTAAAGCTTACGAGTGGTTTTTGAACAATCAAGATAAGTTTAGAGGTTAGAATGAAAATATTAGTCACGGGTGGCGCAGGGTTTATTGGCTCTGCTGTTATTAGACATATTATTAATAATACCAATGATTCTGTGATTAACCTTGATAAGTTAACCTATGCTGGCAATTTAGAATCTTTGTTAGATGTTAGTGATTCAGACCGTTATAACTTTGAGCAAGTTGATATCTGTGACCGCATTGAGCTGGAACGTGTCTTTGCGAAACATAAACCTGATGCTGTTATGCATCTAGCTGCAGAGTCACATGTTGACCGTTCTATAGATGGGCCTGCTGCATTTATAGAAACTAATATTGTAGGCACTTATACATTATTGGAAGCAAGTCGTGCTTATTGGAATTCATTAGGTGAAGATAAAAAGACAGCATTTCGCTTTCATCATATTTCAACTGATGAAGTTTATGGTGATTTAGTCGGTCCTGAAGATTTATTCACAGAAGAAACTTCGTATGCACCAAGTTCTCCTTATTCAGCATCAAAAGCATCAAGTGATCATCTTGTGCGTGCTTGGTTAAGAACATACGTCTTTCCAACGGTTGTGACCAATTGCTCTAACAACTATGGACCTTATCACTTTCCTGAAAAACTTATCCCTTTAATGATTTTGAATGCATTAGATGGAAAACCATTACCCGTATATGGCAATGGTCAACAAATCCGTGATTGGCTATATGTTGAAGATCATGCTCGTGCATTATATCTAGTTGCAACCGAAGGGGAAGTAGGAGAAACCTATAATATTGGCGGTCATAATGAAAAAGCAAATATTGATGTTGTTAAAACTATTTGTGAATTATTAGAAGAATTAGTGCCAACGAACCGTCATTCTCGCGGAGGGGGGAATCCAAAAGGCTTTGAATCATTAATCACTTACGTAAAAGATCGTCCTGGCCATGACGTACGTTATGCTATAGATGCTTCTAAAATCGAAAGAGAGTTAGGTTGGGTACCAGAAGAAAGTTTTGAAACGGGCATACGCAAAACAGTAAAATGGTACTTAAATAATAAGACATGGTGGAGCCGAGTATTAGATGGTTCTTATAATATGGAACGTTTAGGATCTAACTCAGGGGATTAAATTATGACAAAGAACACCAAAGGAATTATTTTAGCTGGAGGCTCTGGTACGCGCCTTTATCCAATAACTAAAGGTATTTCTAAACAGCTTCTACCTGTTTATGATAAACCAATGGTTTTTTATCCTTTATCAGTACTAATGTTAGCTGGAATAAAAGAAATATTAATCATTACCACCCCTGAAGATCAAACAAGCTTCAAACGTTTGCTTGGTGATGGAAGTCAGTTTGGCATTGAATTAGTATATAAAGTTCAAGCAACCCCTGATGGCTTAGCTCAAGCGTTTATTATTGGTGAGGAATTTATTGGTGATGATAATGTCTGTTTAGTGCTTGGTGATAACATATATTATGGTCAAGGCTTTTCACCGTTGCTAATCAATGCAGCTAATCGTGAAGAGGGTGCAACTGTATTTGGATATCAAGTAAAAGATCCTGAACGATTTGGTGTTGTGGAGTTTGATCATAATAAAAAAGCAATTTCTATCGAAGAAAAACCCTTAAAAGCAAAATCAAATTTTGCAGTTACGGGCTTGTATTTTTACGATAATGATGTAGTTGAAATTGCCAAAAACATTAAACCCTCTGAGCGAGGGGAATTAGAAATTACCTGTGTAAATAATGAATATTTGAAGCAAGGGAAGTTAAGCGTAGAGTTATTAGGGCGAGGCTTCGCTTGGTTAGATACAGGTACATATGACAGTTTAATGGATGCCGGACAATATGTTCAGACTATTGAGCACCGTCAAGGCTTTAAAATAGCTTGCCTTGAAGAGATTGCTTTTAACAAGGGCTGGTTATCTGCAAAGGAAATTGCAGTAATAGCAAAGCCATTGATGAAAAATACATATGGTGAGTATCTTATGAGCTTAATAAAATAATGATTGTATTAAACAGTCCGATCAAACCTAACTTAAAAAAACTTCAAGTATACCTTGAAAAAATTAATGACAATGGTTGGTATAGTAACTTTGGTCCATTACATAATGAATTAACGGCAAAGTTAGAAGATTACCTTGGCGTTAAAAACCTATTACTAGTAAATAATGGCACCTCAGCATTACAAGTTGCTGCTAGAGCAATAGATACAAAATCTATTTTATCAACACCGTTTAGTTTTGTTGCAACAGTCAGTGCGTTTGAATGGCAAAAAGATAAAGTGGCCTTTAGTGACATTAACAGGAAAACGTATAATTTATGCCATAAAGCCGTTCTAAAAGCTTATGAAAAAGGCTGTATAGCAGACACCATTGTAGCAACACACGTATATGGAAACCCTTGTGATGTAGAAGCGTTTAATGATGTCAGTGAAAAGCTAAACGTTAAAATTATATATGATGCCGCGCATGCTTTTGGTGTAAAAATTGGAAATGAATCAGTTCTCAATTACGGAGATGCAAGTACCTTAAGTTTTCATGCGACCAAAGTTTTTCATACCGTTGAAGGTGGCGCTATTGTTTTTAAAGACAAAGTTAACTTTGATAAAGCGAAAGAATTAATTAATTTTGGTATTCGCCCTAATGAAGGCATCTCTAGTGTTGGTTTAAATGCAAAGCTTAATGAATACCAAGCCGCAGTTGGGTTAGTAAACTTAGAAGAGATGGATAATGTATTAGAGCATAGAGCAAGTTTGTTCAATGCTTATTGTGAAGGTTTAAAAGACATTGTAGAAATTCCTATTTGGCATTCAGAAGCGAATGTTAATGGTGCATATATGCCGATTAAACTTGAAAACTCTCAGCAACTTGCTTTTGTTAGCCAGTTACTTAGCGAAAATAATATCCAGAATCGTCATTATTTTACTCCATCACTAGATCAAATTTTTGTAGATAGTTTTAATTATGGTACGCCAAGTAGTCATCATGTTTCTGAAGGAATTTTGTGTTTACCATTACATGCACATTTAACCTTAGCTAATGTTTCAACAGTAATTACAAATATCAAGAAGGCCTTATAAAATGATCGTTGGTGTAATGCAACCTTATTTGTTCCCTTATTTAGGGTATTATCAATTAGCTTATCATTGTGACAAGTTTGTTTTCTATGATGATGTTAATTTTATAACTAGAGGTTATATAAATCGTAATAACGTTTTATCCCAAGGGAAAGCGTTACGTTTTACTGTACCCGTTATCAAAGCTTCACAAAATACTAGAATAAATGAGTTGTATTTTTCAAGTGACGTAAGAAAAATATTAGCTACCATGAAGCATTCATACCAAAAAGCCCCATATTTTAGTGATGTATTTCCTTTTATCGAGTCTGTGCTATTAAATTCGAAAAGAAATGTTGCTGAAATAACAAGTCAGTCTATCACTAAAGTATTTGATTATTTGGACATTAGTAAAAAATTTTATATGTCTAGTCAACTTGATTACAATCGAGATATGGATGCGGCAGATAAGCTTATATCAATTTGTGAAAAACTCAAATCGACAAATTATTGTAATTCGTTGGGTGGTCAAGTACTTTATTCAAAAAAATACTTTTTAAATAAAGGCGTTGAACTTAATTTTATTAATATGGGAGCTGTTACATATTCACAGGGTAAACATGATTTTATAAACCACTTGTCAATAATTGATGTCTTAATGTGGAACTCAAAAGCAGATGTTATTAAGCTCCTCTCTAAATATAACTTGGTTTAATTCTAATGCATAAAATAGCCGTACATTCAGTTCCTAGGTCAGGTTCATCTTGGTTGGGTGAGATTATCAATAGTTCTGAATTTGTAGATTATTCATATCAACCATTATTTTCTTATAAATTTAAATCAGCGTTAAATGAAAATAGCTCAATCGAAGAAATTAATAATTTTTATAATAATATATTGATTTCGGATGACGTTTTTTTGACTCAGGAGTTAGAGCGTAAAAAAGGAATTAAACCCACATTTGAAAAGATAAACACGACTCATGTTGTTTATAAAGAAGTTCGATACCACCATATATTAGAAAATTTATTACAAAAAGACAATAAACAAAAAATTGTTGGGCTAATTAGAGACCCAATATCAGTTCTTAGAAGTTGGAGGAATGCGCCAAGGGAATTCCGGGCTGATTTAGGCTGGAAATTCAAAGATGAATGGAAAAAAGCAAACCTTAAAAATGAAGAAAGAAAAGAAGATTACTTTGGTTATCTAAAATGGAAAGAAACAGCTGAACTTTTTCATTCATTACAAAATAGATATCCTGAAAATGTGTTCATCGTGGATTATGAAAATTTAAAAAATCATACTTCAATAATAGTAAACGATTTGTTTGAATTTCTTTCATTAAAAGTAGGTACACAAACTACGAAATTTATTAGTGAATCAAAAAGCACAAATGTTATAGGTACTTATTCAGTTTTCAAAACGGTCGACAATAGCTCTGTATCGTCATGTTTGGAAAAGGATATTATCAAAGAAATTAAAAATGACTTAATTGGAACTGAATTATGGAAATATGTAAGCAAGATTTAAATTTTAATTTCTTAATCTGTTCAGAAAGATCTGGAAGTAATTTGATATCCCAAATGATTGGAAGTAATACTGAGGTGCTTAGCCCTCCTGTTGCGCATTTTTATAGGTTATTAATACCTTTAAGAGATATGCCTTTAGATGATCTGAAGAAAATAGCACTTAAAGTTTTTTCTAGTAAACTTTCTAAATGGTGTGCAGACGATTTTACAGCCCAGTTAACTCAGATCGAAGATATAAATTCTTTGCAACAAATAATTGAATTTTTTTATATGAAAGAAAAATCAATTGTTCAGAAAAATATTTCATCCTTTTTTATAAAGGAAGTTAGAACATACAAGTTCTTCCCATTCCTAAAGAACATGTATAAGAATAGCAAATATGTTTGGTTGCATCGAGATCCTAGAGACATGGCATTGAGTTGGAAAAAATCAGGCATGCATAGAGGTGATGTATATCGAGCGGCTAATGTATGGCATCAAGATCAAAGTGGTACATGGGAATTATTTAATTCAAATAAGAAGGATATATACAGAGTTAGTTATGAAAACCTTACCTTATGCCCTGAAGTTGAAATTATGAAAGTATTTACATTTTTAGGCCTCAAATCCGGTTCTATATCTGAATACCATTATTCACAACAGGCAATTGATTCGAGTTGTTGGAAAAACCTTAATAAACCAGTAATGAAGAACAGCCAGAAGTTTTTAACTGGGTTATCTAAAGAAGAAATATTCTATATCGAAGAATTAAATAAAGATCTTTTAGTACGTTTGGGATATGAAAGAGTCACTGATAAGGAGCAATTTGACTTTCAAGAAATCGAACTGAAGTTAAAAAATGAATCTAGACATGAAAAAGAAGAACATCTTAAATTAACTGAACGTGAAAGAGCAAAACAATATAAATGGTATGAAATGTATCAAAGTTTGCCTGGCATCAAGTTTTAAATTTTATGGATACAACAAATTTAAAGACAAAAGGTCTTAAAGCTTTTATCTGGGATTTTTTAGGTAAACTATCAACTCAAGGAATGGGCTTTGTTGTTACAATATTTCTCGCTCGCCTATTAGAACCTAGTGATTTTGGTTTGATTGCCATGATCATGGTGGTTGTAGGAGTAGCGCAAGTTTTTACCGATGTAGGTTTAGGCGGTGCATTAATCCAGCGTAGAAAAGTATTACCTATTCATTACTCTTCTGTTTTTTATTTTAATATTACGATTGCAAGTATTCTTACTTGCATTACGTATTTTTCGGCAGATTTTGTCGCAGAATTTTATAATAACCAAGAATTAATACCGTTAACACAAAGTATTAGTTTTTTATTTGTTATTAGCGCTTTTAGTAGCGTGCAAGCTATACGTTTAAGAAAGCAACTAAATTATGCCACGTTAACTAAGTTAAGCTTTATATCTTCACTATTAAGTGGTTGTGTGGGTATTTTATTAGCATTAAATGGTTTTGGTGTTTGGAGTTTGGTTGCACAGGTTATCTCACAAGGACTATTTTATAACTTATTACTTTGGAAAGTCACACATTGGTTTCCAGGATTTTCATTTTCATTTAAGGCTTTAAAGCAATTATGGGGCTATGGTTTTAGAATGTTTTTAGCCAGCTTGCTTGAAGCCGTTTTTGCTCGAATAGACTTTTTAATAATTGGTAAAGTTTTCTCAGCTTCCACTTTAGGCTATTTTCAAAGAGCTAAACAGTTCAATTCACTTGTTGTTCATTATTCTTCGGCAAGCTTGATGGCTGTAATGTTCCCTTTGCTAAGTAAAGTTCAAAATGATTTGCCTAGATTCAAGAATATTATTCTAAAATCACTTAATTTATTATGTTTAGTTGTTTTTGTTTTACTTGGTGGGCTTTATTTGACTGCAGAAGAGTTAATTATTTTCTTATTTTCTGATAAATGGCTTCCTTCTGTTAAGTATATGGAAATACTGATTTTAAGTGGTTTTAGTTATCCTATCAGTGCATTGCTTGTAAATGTACTAAGTAGCAGAGGGAACTCTAAAGCATTTTTAAAGCTAGAGATCCTTAAAAAAACATTACATTTATTTAATTTTGTGAATGCTTATTTTTATGGGATTGAATCATATTTATATGGACTTATTATAGTCTCATCCCTAGGTTTGATTTTGAACATTATATATGCTGGCCGAGAGTTAAATTTTAAAATTTACACATTTATAAGGCCTATCTTATTACAAATGTTTATTAGTACTGCTTCTGTAACTCTGGTTTTTCAATTAATAAGCATACTAAGTTTAAATATGTTTTTAGGCTTTATTTTTAAATCCTTAATGTTTACTGCCCTTTATATAGGAATAAATATTATATTTAAAACTGATTCATACATAGAATTTAAAAATATCATTAATTTCACATTACAAAAAAAGTTGAATTAAAAAAAGTTGAATTAAAAAAAGTTGAATTAAAAAAAGTTGAATTAAAAATGTTAGATATAAAAAATGTAAAATTAAGAACAGAACAAGAAATAGTTAAATCGTGGGAGAGAAGTTCAGATAAAGTCATAGTTAGTATTGTATGTGCATGCTTCAATCATGAAAAATATGTTGAAGATGCGATAAAGAGTTTTTTAATGCAAAAAACTAATTTTTCTTTTGAAGTTTTAATTAGAGATGATTGTTCAACAGATAATACTGCTGGAATTATTCAGAAGTACGTTGAAAGTTACCCAAATATTATAATTCCTATATATGAAGTCGAAAATCAATTTATAAAAGGCATTAGACCAAATCCTGTATTATATAAAAAATCTAAAGGAGATTATGTAGCTATCTGTGAAGGTGATGATTATTGGGTTGATTCTAATAAATTACAAGAACAGGTAGATTATATGGAGAGTAATCTAGACTGCCAATTAACTTTTCATAACTCCTATCGTCAAATTGACAAAAGTAATTCTATGTATCTTTTAGAAAATAAATTTAGAGATAAACAGTCATTTAGCGCTAAGGATGTTATTAAAGGGTGGTTTATTAATACTCAAACTATTATGTTTAGAAATAATATTAATTATAATTATTTTGATGATTTCCTTTATCCGCTTCATGGTGATTGGATATTGCATTTATTATGCTCACTAAAAGGTAAACTTGTATTTTTAAATGTAAATTACTCAGTTTACCGAGAAGTACCTAATAGCTTCTCTTCTCCAATGAGTCGTACCCCACTTAAAAATATAATTAAATTTATGAGTATTTTAGATACCTTTGATATAATCACATCTCGCGTATTTCATAAAGAAATTGAGAACAGTAAAATGAATCAGTTAAATTCAAATTTTTATTCTACGTTTAGGAATAAATATGGCGTTTTTGTTTTTCTTGTATTTCACCCTTTTAAAATGTTGGATTTAATTTTAAAAAAATTAAAAAAATAACATGGTTTAATTGATTCGTCCAGCCCAATTAAAAACTATCCAACTATTAAGCATACTTTGGAAATAAAATGAAATCACTGTACTTATATATAATAATGATCTTTTTTAAATTTCTTCCTGAGAGTAGATGTTTTAAATTTAAAAATACCTTACTGAGATTGTCAGGAGTAAAGATAGGAAGAGAAACAAGAATTTGTAGTAGTGTTATTTTTAATACAGCGAATGTAGTTATTGGTAATGGCGTTTGGATTGGACCAGGGTGTAGATTTCTAGCGGCAGAACATTCTATGATAATTATTGAGGATAATGTGGATATAGCTATGGAAAATTTATTTGTGACAGGCTCTCATGAGGTTGGAGGTGCGAGTCGTAGAGCCGGTAAAGCTAATCGTAATAATATTATCATTGAAAAGGGTGTATGGTGTTGTGCTCGCTGTGTTTTTATGGGAGGGGCATATATAAGTAAAGGTTCTATCGTGGCAGCAATGAGTTTTTGTTCAACAAAGTATCAAGAAAATTCATTAATAATTGGTCAGCCGGCAAAAGTAAAAAAGGTTATTTCTAATGTTTGATAATGTTTTTTTTCTCCCTGACAATATCGCACCCTATCAGGTAGCTAGATTTAATGCATTAGCTAAAACGGGGTTAAAATTTGAGGTTGTGTTAGTTGCCACAAAACAGCACTCTAGACCTTGGGATGGCGGTGAAAGTATTGAGGGGTTTAAAGTTGTTTCTTTTGGAACTACCTTGGAGTTACACTCTTATATAAAGAATATTAAGGAAACAGTTAACCTGAAAAATATTCTTATATACGGTTATATTACCGTAATGAGAAATATAGCTAAATTATTTCATGGAGGGACTACACGCTGTGGTATTTTTATTGATTGTCATGAGTCAGTTTCACCTAAATGGTACAAGGAACTTTTTAAGAAATATTTCTTATCTAAATACGTTGATTTTGCAGTAGTGCCAGGAAGTTTACAGTACCATTATACGAGGAAACTCGGGGTACCTAAAAGAGAAGTACATGTTTGTCCTTTATCAATCAATATTGAGCACTTTAATGTTAATACAAGAGGTAAAGTTAATGTACTCCATGATTACTTTCTTACGGTTAGTCGATTATCCTTAGAAAAAAATATAAAAGGCTTGATTTCAAATTATTATAATTACGTCGAAAATGGCGGAACCAAAAAGCTAATTATAATCGGTGATGGCCCGCTTAAACCTTCCATAGAACAAATGGTTTTAGAATTAAACTTAAAGTCTAAAGTTTCTCTGTTAGGGTGGCTTTCTTATGAAGAAATAGTGGGGTATTACCTTAATGCTTATTCTTTTGTGTTAGCGAGCGATTATGAGCCTTGGGGGGTAGTTATAAATGAAGCTGTTGCATCCGGCTTACCATTGATAACATCTAGAGAGTGTGGAAGTAATATGGAACTTTCGAGAGAATATGTTAATGCTTTATACTTTTCATCGGAGGTTAAAAACAGTCTTTCTAAACAAATGTTAGCGATGGAAGCAGATAGTTTCTTATATCATAGGCTTAAAAAAGGGAGTGAGTTATTAGGTTCCATTTATAATTCTGATTCATCAGCTTTTATTTTGAAATCGATACTTAATTAATGTTTCAGTTATTCCTTTATATATCTTTATTGTTAATAACATTTTATTTTGTAAATAAAGATAGGAAGTATGTTCTTTATTTTTCGATGTTTTCTTTAAGTTTTTGGGGGCTTAAATTAGCTGGTTTAGATTTAAGTAAAATGTCGGTTTTATTAACTACTATTTATGTTCTTATTAATATAAAAAAAATAAAGCTTCCTGTTTCTTATTGTTTTTTATTGTTTTTTATTGTTTTAATCTGGTTTTTACCTTTATTTGTAGGCTTGCAATACTTTAATGAAATTGTCGAATATAATTATGCATTTTCACAGGTACCTGAAAACCGAATAGTTATTCAACTAGTTCAAAGGATTATGTACCTTTCTTTATTCTTATTGCCGTTTACTTTTAATGTTCAGCTAAGACCAAAGCTTTTTTATCTTGGATTAAAAGGGTATATAGCAGGTACAACTTTGCAATGCGTATTAGGTCTATATCAAGTTTTTGCAATGAAGATTAATCTCCCTGTATGGGCCTATGCTCAAGGGGATATGCAATTTGTTTCTGGCTTGGTTAGGCTAAATGCTTTTGCTGGTGAGCCTAGGCACTTTGCCATTTTTATTTTACCATCTTTGTGTTTTTTGTTATTTAGTTTGTTCTTTTCTAAAAAACCTATTTTTAAACGAAAGAAATTGATTTACCTCTCTTTATTACATTTGGTTTCACTATTTTTAACTTTTTCTGCAACTGGTGTATTTCTTTTTGTTTTTTTATGTCTTTTAGGGGTGGTACTCTTTCTTCGAACTAAAAACTTAGCCTCATTACTATATGCGATAGGTTTTTTAGGTATAGTAATCATGTTGTTTTTTTCTCAATCAAATGAAAATGCTCTAGATGAACGGGTTTTCAATCGTTTAGCAGTGAATTATTACCAAACATCAGAATATTCAACCTATGCGGTATTTGAGCTGTATAATCAAAAACCTTTGTTATTTGTTACAGGTGTAGGTATAGGTTTACCTACATATTTATTAAAAGAAATGCCAACATATGATAATGCATATGTAAGGAACCCTAAATTAGATCGTTCAACGGTTCGAGACCCCGCTGGTTTTGCTTTGATTGTCATTGAGTCTGGAATAGCCGGATTGTTGTTTATATTGTGGGGAGGATATTATCTGTTAAAACAGATTAGAATGAAAAATAATGCTGATATATCTTTACAAGCTTTCTTTTTGATGTGTGTTTATTGTACTGGTCTAATAAGTTATGGGCCTTTATCACCACTATTTATTGGTTTTTTGGGGCTGTTTTTAGTACAGAATAGAAAGTTAAGGAGAACATTATGATTTTATTAGATAACATTGCTTTTGAGCTTCAAAGAGCTGGTGGGGTCAGTTTAGTTTGGCGAGCTATTTTAGAACAATGCTTTAAAGATAATGATATCAACTTGAATTTGAACTTGTTAAATCGAAAAAATGATAATATTTTTTGTCCTGACATTCCTGTACATATTCCAGTGTTAACTGAAAAAACACCATTATCTATAAGACGGTATTTAGATATACCAAAAAGCATGCCGGCTAAAGTATTTCACTCGAGTTACTTTCGAGTTCATGGTAACAAAAAAGTAAAAAATGTGGTGACGGTGCATGATTTTGTATATGAAAAGTATGATCAAGGTTTACGCAAACATATTCATCTATTTCAAAAAATGCGAGCGCTTAAAGCAGCTGATGCCATTATTTGTGTATCTGAAAACACTAAAATGGATTTGCTAGACTATCATCCGTGGCTCTCCAGTCGTGAAATTAGAGTTATTCACAATGGTGTTGGTCAAGACTTTTATCCAAATAGTTTAGCTAAAAGTGAAATGATGACTGATTATAAAGTTGAGCGTCCTTATCTATTATACGTTGGAGGCAGAAACAGCCATAAAAATTTTAATGCCGCGTTAATGTCACTAAATCTTAAAGCAGCCAAAGAAATAAATCTGGGATTACGCGTGGTTGGAGGAGGGCCCTTTACTAAAAGTGAATTTGAGAGCATAAATAAACTTAACTTATTAAATAATGTGAAGTACGTGGGACAAGTTGAAAACTCAAAGTTGAACCAACTTTATAATGAGGCTTTTGCTTTTATATATCCATCTTTTTATGAGGGGTTTGGTATTCCTCCTCTTGAGGCTATGGCTGCAGGCTGTCCTGTAATATGCTCTAATGCTTCTTCAATACCTGAAGTAGCAGGTACAGCTGGTTTATACTTTTCACCAAACGAGCCTGAATCTGTCGAGAATTACCTAGTGTTATTACAAGAGTCGACTTACAGGAAAAAAATTATCGATATGGGGCTGTCTCGTAGTGCTCAATTTTCTTGGGAAAAGACTGGCTTAGAAACTGTTAAATTATATAAAGAGATGTTGTAAATGATAATTGTATTTTCTGGCACGGATGGTGCGGGTAAGTCGACACAAATTGAAAAGCTAAGTAACAAGTTAACCTTAGATGGTAAGCAAACTGTTTATCTTTGGTCAAGAGGTGGTTATACACCTTTAATTTCGTATTTAAAAAAAATAGTAAGGAAGTTATTAGGAAATAAACTTCCAAATGCAGGGCAAAGTAAAAACAGAGATGAAATGTTAGAGAAAAAGTCGGTATCATCTATTTGGTTATTTTTAGCTATTGTAGATCTTATTTTATTATATGGAGTTTATGTTCGTTTTTTAAACTTTACTGGGAAGGTTGTTATCTGTGATCGGTATGTTCAGGATACTTATTTAGATTTTAAAAACAATTTCCCGTCTAGTTTTAATTCTGAATCTTTGCTCTGGAAGTTTTTAAAATTCTTTATTCCTAAGCCTGATTTTTCATATCTTTTATTTGTTCCTGTTAAAGTTAGCCAAGAAAGATCGTTGCTAAAAAATGAACCTTTTCCTGATTCTGCAGAAACTCTAACATTTAGATTGGAAAAATATTTGGACGAGCATCTTTTTCCTAGTACATCATATAAGAAAATAGACTGTCAAAAATCAATTGACGAAGTGCACCAAGAAATAATTAAAGAATTAAAATTCAAATGAAAATTTCCATATTAAAAGAAAGAGAAAATTTTGATGAAATTTTTATAAAGTCATTATCTCGATTTTTGGAAACTAAATATCACTGGGAAGGTGAATTAGGTTTCTCATTTATCCCAAATACAAAGAAATTCATCGTTAATGACTTATTAAACGTTTTATACCCAACATCAATTTCTAGAGATAAACTAGGGCCCTTAACTCAAGAATTTTCATGGCATGCAAACCCTATTAAAACGTTACTACAAAAAGTTTATATATTTCTTGCTGTAAGGTTTCCATTAGAGAAAGTTTTATCATCGTCAACATTTTACTTAACTGATAATGATAAAATATTTGATGGGGTTGTGATAATCCCAGGTAATCACAGTATTAGGCTTGTAGATACAAATAAAGATATTTGCACCGTAATTTGTAAAGAGGGTTTTAATAAATCTTTATTAATTAAAGATGCACAAGTTCGATTGGATAACAGTAATCTAAATGTTCCAAATATTATCGAATTAAACCATAAAGAAGGTTGGTATAAAGAAGAAAGAGTTATAGGACTACCGTTAAATCGCCTTGATGATGAGGGGGTTAAGCTTTCAATCTTAACTAAATGTCAAAATGATTTAGGACTTTTATACTCATCAAGTTTAATCAAAGTTCAATTAGGCCTGTTTGTTGAAAATGTTTTAGCCGAAATATTTGATACTATTATACATTTTGAATTATCACTTGATAGTGAAATTAAACATTGTTTACAAAGTATTGTCGGATCTATCTCTTCTGAGTTGACTAAATGCACAGATGATGAATTCAGTGTTTGTACAACTCATGGTGACTTTCAGCCTGCAAATGTTTTATGTTCTGATGATAGCTTTTGGATTATTGATTGGGAATATAGTCAAGAAAGATCTCTCTTTTATGATGCTCTCGTTTTTGAATTAGAATCTCGGTTTACTTTGGATTTTTCAATTCGCTTAAAAATATTTTTAGACCGCCTAAAAAATGATGAAGAGCTTTTGTCTTGGACTGGAAATACCTTAAATAAAAACAATAGCCACTACTTATATACATTTATTCTTGAGGATTTATTGTTAAAACTTCAAGAGTTATCGAGTGATGCTATTCAAGACAAAAACAATAAAATTAAACCTTATCTAACCGAAATTCAATTTTTTCTCTCATCTATAAACAAGTCAATATGAATAAAATAAAAAAAATTCTTTTCCTAAATCAAATGGCTGGCCCTCTGTTTCGGGAGCTAGCAGAAGATTTATCTAAAAAATTTATACAAAAATCTGAGCTCTATACGGGTCATCCAGACACTCTGGAGTATATTGATTCTTTTGAAAGGCTACATATATCAAAGTCTCCTTTGTACAATAGAAAATCAAAATTAACCCGTGTTCTTTCTTGGTTAAAATATACTTTTTTAGCTTTTTTTAAAGTGATCTTTGCTCCCAAAGGAACATTAATATTTATAGTATCTAATCCACCTTTATTAGGACCTCTTGCTTGGTTTGTTAATAAGGTCAGGAAATTACCTTATGTTGTTTTAGTTTATGATATGCATCCCGATACAATGATAAGCTTTGGGGTATTGAAGGAAAGCGCAATAGCAGTAAAAATATGGCGCTATATTAATAAGAATGTATGGGAACAAGCTGCAGCTATTTACACTATTGGTGATGTTATGGCTGAGAGATTGGCTAGACAGTTTGATGTAAAGAAAACTCAACTAAAATATGTAGGCGTGATCCCTCCTTGGGCAGATACAGAGAATATTAAGCCTATCGAAAAGGCTCTAAACCCGCTTGTTAATGAGCTGTCTCAATCTGGTTGCATTACAGTATTGTACTCAGGGAATATGGGGATAAGCCATGATATAGACAGTATGCTAAAAGCGGCTAAGTTATTGCGTGAGCACGTTAATATTAAATTCCTTTTTATTGGTGAGGGCGAAAAATGGCAATCGGCCTATGACTTTGTAAAAATGGAGCAACTTTCCAATGTGCAAGTACTACCATTTCAGCCAGAAGAAAGGTTACCTTATACTATGGCATTAGGAGATATATCCCTAGTGGCCTTAGATAAAGGCGCTGAAGGTTTAATGGTGCCAAGTAAAATGTATTATTATATGGCTGCTGGCTCTGCAATTATAGGAGTATGTCAAGGTAGAAATGATTTGGAAGAAAGTTTGCGACTTGGTAAAAGCGGTGTTGTTGTAAAGCCGGGAGAGCCAAAGTTATTAGCGGAAGAAATATTGAGCTTAGCTACGGATGGGAATAAGCTTGAAATATTAAAGAGCAATGCAAGAAAATCTAGTATTAAATACTTTTCAAGGGAAGCTTGTATGAGCAATCTTATAAAATCACTGAACAATATCGATTTTTAGGTAATATATGGAATTTGAAAATTTTTTTAGAGCTTTATGTTCGTCATTAGATAATGAAAGCATTTCTTTCTTAGTTTTACGAAACTATGAGCTTTTACCGTTATCATTTGGTAACGACATAGATTTGTTGGTTTCGCCAGCTCAAGTCAATATGGCCAAGGAAATTATAATAAAAGTTGCCGCTAAACAACAGTTACACTTTAAAAAAGAAAGAGTGCGATTCAATTTTCAATCTTTAGAGTTACACAATAGCACTTACCCAAAACTCATCATCAAAATGGATATATTTAGTGGGGTAACTAAAGGCTGGGTTTCTTATATGGAGGTTGATGAAATATTATTAACCAAAACTAAAAGAGACTGCTTTTATATTCCCTCCCTTGAAGTAGAAATATATTGTCTAATTATGAAAGAAATGTACATGTATGGATATGTAAGATCAAAATATAAGAAATATTTTAAGGAAAAGCTCAAGAGTATTGATTTAAATATAATTAAATCACTTCTTGATAAGTATCTAAAAAGAAATTCATCAGAATTCATACTTACTAATTTGAATGAATTATATGAAGTTAAGCATTTCCCAAAACCTAAATTAAAGCTTATTTTTAGTTTTAATAATATGGTTAAGTGGTTTTATTTAAACTTTAAAGACAAATTTGGTTTTTAGGAAGGGAGAAAAAGAAATGATAAAACGTATATTTGACATAATAGTTTCTCTTTTTGCATTGCTAACCTTATCACCTGTCATTTTTCTTATTAATAACAAGGTAGCTAAAAACCTAGGGGAACCAGTTTTGTTTCGTCAAAAGCGACCCGGCTTAAATGGCAAAGTTTTTGAAATGATTAAATTTCGTAGTATGCGAGGTGCTATTGATGAAAATGGAATGCCTTTACCTGATTCTGAGCGCTTAACTCCTTTTGGGGAGAAGTTACGTAATTCTAGTTTGGATGAATTACCAGGATTGTGGAATGTATTAAAAGGAGATATGAGCTTAGTCGGCCCTCGTCCACTTCTCGTAGAATATTTGCCTTTATACTCAGATGAGCAAGCTAAAAGGCATAACGTTCGTCCAGGAGTTACTGGTTGGGCACAAGTGAATGGACGAAACGCAATTAGTTGGGAAGATAAGTTTAAGTATGATGTTTGGTATGTTGAAAACCAAAGCTTGTGGCTTGATTTGAAAATACTATTTTTGACGGTCAAAAAAGTATTTATTAAAGAAGGTATTTCAGCAGATGATCATGTAACTATGCCTTTCTTTACCGGCAGTAATAAAAATACGGAAGATAAAAATGATAAATAATATTCTTGTACTTTCAGCAGGAAGAAGAGTTTCACTAGTAAGGGCATTTAAAAACGCTATTGATGAATTAAATATCGATGGCGATGTGTATGGTGCAGACATGAATCCAAATATGTCTGCTGCTTGTAATGTTTTAAACAATAGTTTTGTACTACCACACGTATATAAAGATGAATACATTGATGAGTTGAAAACGCTGTGTCTTAAAGAATCTATAAAATTAGTTATACCAACAATAGATACAGAATTATTAAAGCTAGCCAAACATAAACAAGAATTTAAAGACTTAGGCATTACTACTGTTGTATCTGATAGTGAATTAGTTGTTCCTTGCAGAGACAAAAGATTAACTCATGACTTATTTAATGAGATTGGTTTTCCAGTACCTATTACTTATTCGTTAGACAGCATAACATTCCCATGTTTTTCGAAACCAATTTCAGGTAGTTTGAGTCAAAATATTCGCATATTACAATCTCAAGATGAGCTTGATACGTGGGATGTTCCAAAATCAGAAATGATGTATATGGAGATTATTTCTAGCGAAGAATTCGATGAATATACGATCGACGTTTATTATACTCAAGATAGTGAACTTATTTGTATGGTTCCTAGACAAAGAGTAGAGGTACGCGGCGGTGAAATAAGTAAAGGTCGGACTAATAAAGTACTCATTGATTTCCTCAAAGAACCAATGTCTAAGATTAAAACTGCATTTGGTTGCTTAACACTTCAAGTGTTCAAATCTAAAACGACTGACCAAATTTATGGTATTGAAATTAACCCTAGGTTTGGAGGTGGTTTTCCTCTTAGTAATGCGGCAGGGGCAAAGTATCCTGAATTTTTATTAAGGGAAGTATTTCTTAAAGAGGAGCTATCTTATACAGATGACTGGGAAGACCAATTAGTAATGCTACGATACGATGCTGAGGTATTAGTTTCTAATGGCTAATCTTTCTGTTTTTGATGTAGTGGTATTTGATTTAGATGACACACTTTATTCAGAAATGGATTATGTTTTATCTGGTTATCGATATTTATCTGAGTTGATTGAAAAGTTATATTCAAAAAATACTTATCAATCTTTTTTAGATGCTTTAGAAAAAAATGAGACTGATATTTTTTCATATGTTCTTGTTAAGCATAAATTACCTGAATCATTAAAACCGCATTTGATTCTAGCCTATAGATACCATACTCCGGATATTCAATTACATCCTAGTGCGCTATCAATTCTTGAGCAGCTCAAGTCTAAAAAAGTACCCGTTTATTTAATTACTGATGGTAGGGGGATAACCCAACGGTTAAAAATAACCTCTTTAGGAATTGAACCTTTTTTTGAGTCTATTTTTATATCTGAAGAAGTGGGGGTTGGCAAACCATCACCTGGTTCATTTTTAGCTATACAAATAGCCCACCCCAATCAATCAATTGTATATGTTGCAGATAATCCCAAAAAGGATTTTATTGCTCCAAACCAATTGGGATGGGCATCAATTGGAATTATCAATAAAAATACAAGAGTCCACCCTTTAACTAATAATTATATCCAAGCGGCTAACGTTTGGTTAGATGAATTTAAAGAGCTAACATGTTAAACACAAAGTTTTCCCCATGGCCTTCTTTTACTCAAGAAGAAGCCGATAAAGTATCTGAAGTTTTATTATCAAATAGAGTTAATTATTGGACTGGACAAGAAGGGCGTGAATTTGAGCGTGAATTTGCCGCATATACTGGTAGTAAATATGCCATAGCATTAAGTAACGGCACTCTTGCTCTAGATTTATCTCTTGTTGCATTAGGTATTGGCGCACGTAATGGTGGCTCCGACTCTGATGAAGTCATTGTAACTTCTCGTACATTTTTAGCTTCAGCAAGTGCTATTGTTACCGCAGGAGCCAAACCTGTATTTGCTGATGTTGATGCTAACTCACAAAATATAACCAATGATACGGTTTCCGCTGTTTTAACACCTAATACAAAAGCTATTATTGCTGTACATCTTGCTGGCCTTCCATGTGAAATGGATGAGTTAATGGCACTTTCTGACGAAAGTGATTTATATGTTATTGAAGATTGTGCACAGGCGCATGGTGCAAAATATAAAGGTCGTGCTGTTGGTTCTATTGGTCATGTTGGTTGTTGGTCTTTCTGCCAAGATAAGATCATGACCACCGGTGGCGAAGGAGGAATGGTGACCACTAATGATGAGGCCTTATGGAAAAAAATGTGGGCATATAAAGACCATGGTAAATCTTGGGATGCAATTTACAACAAAGAGCATCCTCCAGGATTCCGGTGGCTACATGAAAGTTTTGGTACTAATTGGCGTTTAACTGAAATGCAATCAGCTATAGGGCGTATTCAATTAAATAGAATGGGTACTTGGTTCGAGAAAAGAAATAATAATGCTAATGCAATAGGCTCTACATTAGCTAAGTATGACTGTATCCGTCTAGTTCAAATACCTGATTATATTGAACATGCACAGTACAAATATTATGCGTTTGTTAAACCTGAGTTGTTAAATGAAGGCTGGACAAGAGATAGGGTTGTTAATGAAGTCAATGCGTTAGGTGTTACTTGCTTTCAAGGTTCATGCTCCGAAGTGTATTTGGAGAAAGCATTTGATAATACTTCTTTTCGGCCTAAGAAGCCACTGCCTATTGCTAAAGAATTAGGTGAAACGAGTTTAATGTTTTTAGTACACCCTACATTAACAGCAAATGAAATAGCTAAAACGTGCTCTGTTCTTGATATTATTATAAAACAAGCAGGACAATAAAATATATTAAGCTAAACTACAGCAAGGTACGTAGATTTGTGTATAATGCACGCATTTACTACCTACCTCTTGCTTTCAGTATGAACGGATTAAGTTGATAGCTCTGATTTTGAGTAAGTAACTCGGATGTTATAATGTATATGAGTGTACCTGATTATTCTATGAATTTTTTGTTTAGGGCTCCTCGCCCAATAAAACGTGTTATTAGTGTTTTTGCTGATTTGTTTTTTGTAGCTATCGCATTTTGGGCTGCAATGTTAGTAAGGTTAGATACTGTATCTATCTTTAGTAACCAAGAATATTGGACGCTTTTATTTTTCTTATTACCTATAGCTCTTGCCATTAATGTTAAATTAGGGTTATATCGTGCGGTAATCCGTTTTATTAGTAATAAAGCTGCGATCTCTATTTCGTTAGCTGTGCTTCTTTCAACTTTCTCTTTAATATTATTATCTTTTTATTTACACGTGCCATTACCACGAACTGTGCCAATAGTTTTTGCGGCATTCTTTATGATATTAGTTGGAGGTAGCCGTTTTTTTATTCGGTCTGTATTGTTGAATAAACAAAGTATAATAAAGGAGGATGTCATTATTTACGGTGCTGGCTCTTCAGGTCGACAGTTGGCACAATCGTTAATTCATGGAAGTGAGTATTCTCCCATAGCTTTTATTGATGATGATAAAAGAATACAAAAAAGCACTATTCAAGGGATCACTGTTTTTAGCCGAGCTGAAATAAACAATTTAATTGAAAAATATTCCATTAAACGTGTTTTATTAGCTATGCCACGTGATAATAAAAAAAGAATTGCTAAAGTACTCAGTCGCCTAGAAAATTTTTCTGTCGAAATCCTTTCTATTCCAGGTTCTGCAGATTTAGTAAGTGGCAAAGCAAAAATTGATGAGTTACATGAAGTATCTATTGAAGATTTATTAGGTAGAGATTCTGTCAAGCCGAATAAAGAATTATTGCAAGCCAATATAACTGATAAAGTCGTAATGATTACAGGAGCCGGTGGCTCAATTGGCTCAGAACTGTGCCGTCAAATTCTAATTCAACGACCTAAAAAGGTTGTTCTCATGGAACTCTCTGAATTTGCCTTATATAAAATTAATGGTGAGCTGCAATCATTAGCAAATAAACTCGATTATGACTTAACGATAGTGCCTCTATTGGGCTCTGTTCAGCATAAAAATCGCTTGTTAACTATAATGCGAACATTTAGTGTTCAAACTATTTATCATGCCGCAGCATATAAGCATGTACCAGTGGTTGAACACAATGTTATTGAGGGTGTTAGGAATAATATTTTTGGTACTTTATTTGTTGCTGAAGCTGCTATAGAAGCTCAAGTGGAGACATTCGTGTTAATCTCTACCGATAAAGCCGTACGACCTACGAATGTTATGGGAACAACCAAGCGTATGGCTGAATTAGTTCTACAAGCGTTAGCCGATAAAACTAGGCAAGAAAAAGGACA
>Ga0105356_10000719_pt1 | contig 31967 bp, 24 predicted proteins | sample GOMGulsemesocosm_3_FD_83502 | JGI IMG/M metagenome (GOLD analysis project Ga0105356, IMG submission 83502) | Methane-oxidizing microbial communities from mesocosms in the Gulf of Mexico - GOM9D Gulf of Mexico | ecosystem: Environmental > Aquatic > Marine > Cold seeps | place: Gulf of Mexico...
ACTAAACCTTTTAAAAAACGAGAAATCAGAAAAACAAGGGATCAAAGGAAAAAGGCTAAAGGCCGCATGGGATCAGGAATATTTATTGAAAGTTCTAGACATTAAACTATGAGTTTGCCCTGATCACCAGAACCAGAACATCCTAGTTTGATTCCTCCCAAATGGAATGTAAATGGTTTGAGTGCTGTACCAAATGAAGAAAAGTCTATTTATACTGAAACTTTACCTCAATTGTTGAAAAATGCAGGCTATAAAACCATTCATGTTGGGAAGGCTCATTTTGGAGCAAAAGATACTTCAGGAGAAGATCCACTTAATTTAGGTTTTGATATTAACATTGCTGGTCATGCAGCAGGTGGGCCAGGGAGTTATTTGGCGAAATATAATTTTAGTGCAAATTGGAGAGTTCCAGGCAACCATATATGGGATGTCCCAGGGTTAGAAAAGTACCATGGAACCGAGACATATCTTACAGAAGCATTGACGCTAGAGGCTAACGAAGCTATCAATTCAGCAGTAAAAGAAAAAAAGCCTTTTTATTTGTACATGGCGCATTATGCCATTCATGCACCGTGGGAAAAAGACGATCGATTTTATAAAAAATATATAAATAAAGGTTTAATTAAGTTTGATGCTGTTTATGCTTCAATGTTAGAAGGTATGGACAAATCTTTAGGAGATATAAGAAAAAATTTAACACGACTTGGTGTGGCTGAAAATACAATTATTGTTTTTATGTCAGACAACGGAGCTCCCAAGCAAGCAGCTAGAAATTTGCCTCTAAGAGGACACAAATTAACGCCGTACGAAGGTGGAATTCGTGTACCAATGATTGTGAAATGGCCTGAGGTTACACAACCGAGTTCTGTAAATGAACAATACTTGATTATTGAGGATATATTTCCAACATTTTTACAAATGGCAAATTTGGAAGAAGAAGCTAAAAAAAGTTTAGATGGTATAAGTTTTCTTCCGTTATTAAAAGGAAAAGGAGTGTATGAAAAAGAACGACCAATTTATTGGCACTACCCTAATACTTACGATCAGCCTCCATACAGTGCAATTCGAAAAGGAGATTGGAAATTAATTTACCATCATGTAAATCAAAAATTAGAACTTTTTAACCTTAAAGAAGATATTGGTGAAAGTACTAACTTATTTACTGAACGTATACAAAAAGTGGAAGAGTTGGCAAGACAGTTGTCTTCTTATTTGATAGAAGTAAAAGCTCAGATGCCAATAGATAAAATCACGAAGGAAAGGGTTCCATATCCAGTTGCTGTTTTGAAATGACAAGGAAATTGTCCACTTTTTTATTGCAAGCCTAGGTACAATGATATATGGAACATTAGAGGTATAGTTATACAACCCGATGCTATATTTTATACCTATGATAGGTATGGGGAATTATTTAGTACATGATAAAATAAGTGAAACGACTAAATTTTGACTGATGGTCTCTTATGCTAAAACTTCAGCGACAACGTACTACTAGTTTCTTACTCTTACAGTCTGGTAGTCGGTCTCATTGCTTAACTGCCTCACGATATCTCAAAACCTCTATACCGAATCTTTTTTTGTCATGACTTAGTTCTTTCATATAACGAAACAAGATTTTAAAATAGCAGTTCCCAAATAAAGTAATAACTTTTATTTTCTTTTTGTAGATTTGTTGAATCCTAAATACATTTAAATGAATCTTATTTTCGAAGAAATAAGTAAACAGAATCATAGAGTTTTTAAATTGTTTTTTAACAATCATTATGCTGAATTAGTCGTTTACGCAAATAGTTTTCTTTTTGACAAAGATTCAAGCGAGGATATAGTACAGGAAGTGTTTGTTTATCTATGGGAAAATGCAGATAAATTGCAAATTAAAACATCTTTAAAAGGCTATCTTTTTAGCATGGTTCGAAACAGATGCTTTAATTTTTTAAAGTCAATTAAAATTACGGATAATTATGAGTTTCTTGAATTTAACATTAATCTCATAATTGAGGATGTTTTTGATTCCACAGCAAAAGAAGACAAAGAGATAGTGTATCATCAGATTTTAAAAATTGTTGATGCACTTCCAGATAAAATGCAGCAGATTGTAAAATTAAAGTTTTTACACAATTACAAATATTCCGAAATCTCTGAAGAACTTGGGATTTCTATAAATACAGTAAAAACACAGCTTAAAAGAGCAAAATTAAAAATTACTGAAATGGTAACTTCTATTTTAATTTTACTTCAAATTCATCAATAAAAGTATCTTTTAAATCTCAATTTGATACTTTTTTATGTTTTTTTTTAAAACATTCTTTTTTTTTGTCACCCTTTTTATAATTTCAATGGTCTATAAGACATAAGGACAAAACAAACAATGCAAGATGGAATTTAAGTTAATAATAAAAAAACTTAACAAAACGCTTACCTCTGAGGAAAAAATCATTTTTTCTAAATGGTATAATGAATCAAATTCACATAAAGATTATTTTAATTCTGTAAAAAAGAATTATAAAACAGATTTAGATCGTATTGATTTCGAAAAAGGTTGGCTTGCTATTCAAGGTGATTTACAAATAACGAAACGAAAATATTATTGGAAATACGCCATTGCAGCATCGATAGCTCTTTTAATTTCTATTAATTTTATTTTCAATAAAAAAGAAAACACCAAAGTTATTGAGCCTACTATTGTAAAAAATAACAACACTATTAAAGTTGGCTCAGATAAAGCGATATTGACCTTAAAGGATGGAACTAATATAACACTAGAAAAAGGCCAACAATTTGTATCTGGCAATTTAGAAAGCAATGGTGAAGAAATTATTTACAAATCAAAAAACAAGTCTAAGACAGAAATAGCATATAATTATTTAACAGTTCCAAGAGGTGGTGAATATTATATAAAGTTATCAGATGGCACTGAAGTTTGGTTAAATTCTGAGTCACAATTAAAATACCCAGTGAGCTTTATAGACGGTGAAACACGTAAGGTAGAACTGGTTTATGGTGAAGCATATTTTGAGGTATCTCCTAGTATAAATCATAAAGGCTCAAAATTTAGAGTAATTAATGATGCACAAGAAGTTGAAGTTATAGGGACCGAATTTAATATAAAAGCTTATAAAGATGAGATCGGAGTTTACACAACATTAGTGGAAGGTAAAGTGACTATAGATAATGGTGTTTTAAAACAAGAGTTAGCTCCAAATCAACAATCTAAAATAAGTCTAAAAGACAAGACCCTAACCATTAGCTCAATTGATGTTTATAGTGAGATTGCTTGGAGAAAAGGACTCTTTAGCTTTAATAGCAAACCCTTAAAAGAGATTATGGTTGTATTATCGCGTTGGTATGATTTCGAAGTTGTATTCGCAAATAAAAAACTTGAAAAAGTTAAATTTAATGGAGTCTTAAGTAAAAAGGATAATATAGAAGAAATACTTACAATAATTAAGAACGCTAATTTTATAAATGCCTATGACATAACAGACAAAAAAATTACAATAAAGTAAAAAAGGAAAGGGAACAAAGTTAATACCTCGACAGTAACACGCCTTATCCCCCTTTAGATTATTAATTAACCAAAATGTTTAATCAATTAACATGCTAATTTATGCAAATTAAATTTAATAACCACTTTTTCTTTTTTAAAGAAAAAATTCTACAATTTATTATGAAAATCTTTATACTCTTGTTTTGCACATCGGTTTTTAGTTTTTCTTCAGGCGACATCTTTTCGCAGAAGACTAAAATTGTAATTGAAAAAAATAAGATTGTATCTATTGATGAGATTTTTGACTTATTACGAGAGCAAACAGACTTTACGTTTATTTATCAAGAAAATATCTTTAAAAACTCCCCTAAAATATATCTTAAAAAAGGAAGAATACGAGCAAATAAGCTTTTAAAAAAATGTTTTTCAGGAGATAATTTTAATTTTATTATAAATAAAAACAATAAAATTATTGTTAATAAAATTAACCATGTCAAAAAAACTGTAAAAGAACCTATACAGGAAATTCAAATCACCGGTATCGTCACAGATATTGACGGACAACCTATACCTGGTGTAACCGTCACCGTTTTAGGAGAAAAACGTGGTGTAATTACTGATTTTGACGGTAAATTCGAAATTAGGAAAATCGAGCCAACTGATAAATTAAAATTCTCATTTCTTGGGATGGTGTCTCAAACTATAGATGTTGGAAACGAAACTCAGCTTAAAATCACTTTGAAATCAAAAACTGATGCATTAGATGAGGTTACAATTGTTGCTTTTGGTAAACAAAAAAAGGAAAGTGTTGTCTCCTCCATTACAACTGTTGATGTAGGCAATCTACAATCGATACCAACGAGTAATATTACAACTGCTTTGGCAGGACAAATGACAGGATTGGTATCTTATCAAAGTACTGGTGCACCTGGAGATGATAATGCACAATTCTTTATTCGTAATGCTACTTCTTTTGGTAACAACGTTCAGTCTCCTTTAATTCTTATCGACAATGTTGAGGTTGATGTTCGCCAACTGTCACGTTTGAGTCCAGATGATATACAAAGTTTCTCAATATTGAAGGATGCTGCGGCAACTGCACTATATGGTGCACGTGGAGGAAATGGAGTTGTATTGATTACAACAAGAGAAGGAAAAGAAGGGAAAGCGATAATAGATGTAAGGTATGAAAATGCGTTATCAATGCCAACAACAAAAGTTAATATTGCAGATCCAATTACCTATATGAATAAGTTTAATGAGGCAATTTTAACACGTAATCCTACAGCATCTCCTCGTTATTCTTTAAATAGAATTGAGCAAACCCAAAACCCGAATCGAAATCGAAATGTTTACCCTGCAACGGATTGGCTAGACGAACTAACAAAAGATTATGCAATAAACAACAGATTAAATCTTAGTATTAGTGGTGGTGGAGAAGTAGCTAAGTATTACGTAGCAGGTTCTTATTCGCAAGACAATGGTATTTTAAATATTGACAAGATTAACAAATGGAATACCAACATTAAATTTAAAAAGTACACTTTACGTTCGAATGTCAATATCAATGTATCGAACTCAACCAAACTTAATGTTCGATTAAGTGGGGCTTTTGACGATTACAAGGGGCCAATAGGAGAATTAGGAGCCGGAGGTAGAAACACATATCAACAAGCACTTAATGCTGATCCAGTATTGTTTCCTGCTGTTTATGATGCAGATGATGCATTTGCTTTTGCTCCATATTTATTGTTTGGTAATCAGGAAGATGGACGAGCTGTCAATCCATATGCAAGATTAATGAGTGGTTATGAAGACAACAAATCAAGTACTTTATCTGCTCAAATAGAATTGCATCAGAATTTAGACGCAATTACCCCTGGATTAAAACTTCGCTTTATTGGTAATGTGTCAAGATATGGTAATTTTAGTCTGCAAAGATCGTACAATCCTTATTACTTTTCTATTCTTGATGGTGATTATGATCCGTATGAAGATTCACTTACACCTGAAAGTGACGGTTATGAACTTTATCCGATAAATCCGGAAACAGGAAGTAGGTTTATTAATTATAGTGGTGGTCAACAACAAGTAAACTCAACAATTTATGGTGAAATATCAGCTATCTATAACAATACTTTCAAAGAAAAACATGATGTAGGCGCTTTGTTTGTTGGTACTATGCGAGAATTTCTGGCTGGAAACCCTGAAAATGCTCTACTAGAAAATTCATTACCAAAAAGAAATCTTAGTTTAGCCGGTCGTTTTACTTATGGATATGGAGGAAAATATTTTGCCGAAGTTAACTTTGGTTACAATGGTTCTGAACGATTTGCCAAAAATGATCGTTTTGGGTTTTTCCCTTCATTTGGTTTAGGTTGGTCCGTACACAATGAAAAATTCTTCGAAAACCTTGGTATTGACAAAGTTCTTTCAAAATTTAAGATCAGAGGAACATACGGGTTGGTAGGTAATGACAACCTTGGTGGCCCAAATCGCTTCTACTACCTTTCATCAGTAAACCTAAATGCTGGACGTGCAGGTAACTGGGGTAACGATGTAAGTCTTGGGCTATATAATAGACCTACTATTTCAATATCAACCCCAGGAAACCGTGAAATCACATGGGAAATTACTAAAAAAGCTAACCTAGCCTTAGAATTGGGGTTTTTTAATAATAAACTTTCCATTATTCCTGAAATTTATCATGAAAGAAGAAAGAATATTTTACAGAGAAGATCAAATATACCTGCAACATTAGGTCTACCTTATGAGCTGTATAGTAATGTTCAGGAAAACGTTTCAACGGGTCTTGAGGTAGCGGTTAACTACAAAGACAATATCAACGACGACATGTGGTTTGTATTACGAGGAAACTTCACTTATGGAACATCTGAGGTAATTACTTATGATGAAATTGGAACAGATAAAGCTCCATGGATTTCAAGAATAGGACATTCTCCGTCTCAGAATTTTGGATTTATAGCCGAGCATCTTTTTATTGATGATAATGAAGTTGCCAATTCAGCTTCTCAAGCTGCATTGGGAGGTGATGTAATGGCTGGTGATATTAAATATGTGGACATCAACAAAGATGGAGTTATCAACCAATTTGATATTGCTCCTATTGGTCATCCTCGAACACCAGAAATTCAATTTGGTTTTGGAGGTTCGTTTGGTTATAAGAATTTAGATATATCATTATTCTTTCAGGGACAAGCTAATTACTCTTTTTGGTTAAATCCTAATGAGCTGGCTCCATTTACACCAGTAGCAGGTCAAGTAGGTAGTAACAGAGCTCTACTAGCTTGGGTAGCAGATAATCACTGGTCAGAATCCAACAGAGATTTATATGCGGAATGGCCAAGATTATCTAATGTGAATTCATCAGGTAATGCAAATAATTTTCAAACAAGTACGTATTGGATGAAAACGACTTCTTACCTAAGATTAAAACAAATGGAAATTGGATTTACTATTCCCGAGACATCCGGACTTAAAAATGTTGGAATTAGGACTTATATAAGTGGAACAAACTTATTAACCTTTAGTAATTTCGATTTATGGGACCCTGAAATGGGTGGGAATGGTCTAGCCTACCCATTGCAGAAGGTATTTAATTTTGGTGTTCAATTTAATTTCAAATAATATTATTTTAAAATAAAGAATATGAGATATATAAAAAATATTAGGATAAACATACTGTGTTTTATCTTAATGTCCTATGGACTGGTTTCATGTAATGATTACTTGGACATATTTCCAGGGGATAGCCCTGAGATTGTTGACGCCTTCTTAGATAGAAATGAATCTGAGAAATACTTAATGACTTGTTATTCAGGTCTACCAAATGATGGAAACCTGACTGCAAGTCTTCCATTGTTAGGTTGTGACGAAATCTTTTACACAACAGATGATGTCCAGTTTAGTGCTAGTGGTCCTTTCCCTGCTCCGTTTAGGTATGGTTATGATGGTGCCAATACTTCGGGTAATCCCTTTATGAATTTCTGGGATGGTACAAATGGTGGCAAAAACCTATGGGATGCAATTAGGCATTGTAATGTTTTTGTAGAACATATGCCGAAAGAAGTCGGTGGACCTGTAAACATGGATGAATCCGAACGTGAACAGTGGATAGCTGAAGCTAAAGTGCTAAAGGCATACTACCACTACTATTTGTTTACCCTGTATGGACCTATCCCAATTGTTGATAAGGCGGTATCTACAAATGCTGGAGTTAACGAATTTAAGATTTACAGAGCACCTGTTGACGATGTTGTTAATTATATCGTAAATACAATTGATGAGGCATTACCCAATTTAAAGGATCATAGGAATATTAATCTTGCCATTGAAACAGGAAGAATCACCAAAACAGTTGCTCTTGCTATTAAAGCCAAAGCATTGGTTTGGGCTGCAAGTCCAATATTCAATGGAAACTCTGATTATAACGTTGTTGATAATCGTGGAATTCAGCTGTTCCCGCAAACTGAGGACCAAACTAAATGGCAACGTGCAGCCGATGCATTAAAAGATGCATTAGAATCAGCAGAAAGTAATGCTTTTGCTTTACATGTCTCAGATGGTAGTGAAATAAGAGGTGCTAATACAAGCGATGCAACAAGGTATCGTTTAGGTGTAAGAGAAGCTTTGGTTTTGCATTGGAATGAAGAAACCATTTGGGCTAAATATGAAAATAATGGTTCACAGACTATACAGCAGTGGGCTGCTACATATTACCCTGGTACCCAACCTCAAGGGAAAAATGTTTTCCAAAGACAGGCACCACCATTGCATATTGCAGAACAGTTTTATTCTGCAAATGGAGTACCTATCAACGTAGACAATGACTGGATTAGCAACAACTGGTACACCAACAAATACAACGCTGTGCAAGTAGGTGCTGAAAATAATACTGAAGCATTGCAAGGTGGAATAACTGCACAGTTAAATCTAAATCGCTCACATCGATTTTATTCCACTCTTGGTTTCGATAGAGGTTATTGGGAAGGTCTAGGTTTTGAGGAAGAAGATTTTAAACACTTAGAAGCAAAAGCGGGAGAAGTTAGCGGTGCTCTTGGTGTAAGGGGTATTAATTTGACAGGTTATTATAGCAAAAAAGTTTGCGGTATAAACAATACCTTTACAAATCCTGGACAAGGTACTGGATATCAACATGCTCCATATGCCTTTCCGATCATAAGATTAACAGACCTAAAATTACTTTATGCAGAATGTTTGAATGAAGCTGGAACAGGTTATCCTGAAGTTTTACCTATGTTAGATGAAATCAGAAGCAGATCAGGAATACTTCCTGTAAAAGAAGCATGGGATAATCATACAAGCTTAACAAACTATGACAACCAATCTGGTTTAAGAGAAATCATTAGACAGGAAAGAATAAATGAATTAGCCTTAGAAGGAGGAAGATTTTGGGATACCAGACGCTGGAAAACAGCATTGATTAATATGAATACTCCTGTGCGTACATGGAACATTTGGGGTGAAACGGTTGCTGATTATTACAATGTGGTAACCAAACTTAGACCGTCTTACTCGTTTAAGAACTATTTAATGCCAATTAGTGAAACATCATTGGTTAATAATCCAAATCTGAAACAAAATCCAGGTTGGTAAGCGAATTGTAATAATAATAAAATTATAATAATGGAAAATAAAAATATATATATAAAAACTATAACCAACACTGCTTTTATTATGTTGGTTTTAGTTGGCCTGCTGTACGGGTGTAACGACTATTTAGCTCCAGAGGCTTATGTTAAAAATGGAGAGGCTCCACCGCCACTGGTAAGTGCTAGTGTAACCAGCATTAGTGGTGGAGGTAAAATTGATTTTGTACTACCCCAAGGTGTTGATGATATATTATACGTAAAAGCTAATTTCGAAAGAAATGGAAAAATTCAGCAGACAAGAGTTTCGAGATACGACAATTCAGTATATATACATGGATTAAGAGATACGTTAACAAGTGTAGACGTTCAACTTATTGTTGGAAACACTAGCGGTAAAGAATCTACGGTCACTACGGTGCAAGTAAAACCATTGACTTCTGCTATTGATAAAGCAATACAATCACTTTCTGTTGAACGAACTTTTGGTGGAATCACAGTTGATTGGGATAATCCAACAAAGACTAAAACTGTTGTAAAAGTTTTGAGCATTGGTGTTAGAGAATTTGAAGGAGATTCTATTTTAACAGAAGTCTTAAGTGACGTTACTGAACTACAATTTCCGAATTATAAAGTCAGAGGAGAAGTAATCGGTGGTTTTGATTCTATCCCAACGAATTTTGGCTTTGTATTTAAAGATATTTATGATAACTCGACAGATACCCTATTTATTACAAAAACACCAATTTACGAACAATACTTACAGCCTATTGCAACAAATATTTTCCCATGGCAAGGAATTGGTATTACTAATGCAACAGCTGCAGCTGCTGATCCTACATTAACATGGGATGGGCCTAACTGGGGAGACCGTGCTTCGCATAAACTTTGGGACGGAAAATGGCGTACCAATCCAGATGCATATTGGGCTGTTGCTCATGATGTTGGTAATTTTGGAGGAATAGAAGCCTTCAAAGATAAAAAGAAGGCATTTGTTACAATTGACCTACAAAAACCTTCAAAGCTAAGCCGGTATTTGGTTCATGGATTAGATAACAAAAATTATGTTTGGAATGAATCTGCACCTCGAAGATGGAGAATTTGGGTAACACCTGATTTAACCGAAGATGAAGCAGCAGTATGGGGCCCAGACTCAAATTGGGAAGTTGCTCATGATTTTTCAGTTCCTGAACCTTTTGATGGAGCAATTGGACATAATGTAACCAGTTCAGATTTCGAAGTATGGAAGCGTGGCTGGGAACATGATCTTTCATCCACTATCACTTATCCGGTTCGCTTCGTTCGTATGGAAGTGTACGAAGCATGGAATAGTGCAGTTGGTGGAGGAGCAATTGGTGAACTTCAAGTATTTGGAGCACCACAATAAAGATTAGAAATGTATTTAACATTCAAGAATATAAAAAAAACTTAAGAATGAAGAAATTATTAATATTAATAATGATCATCTCAGCATTTATTGGATGTGAGAATGTGAATGAACTACACGAGCAATACTTGCGTGAAGGTTCTCCAATTTATGCTGGAAAAATTGACAGCCTAGATACCTATTCCGGTCTTTACCGGATTAAAGCATCGGTATACCCTTCGTTAGATGTAAACCGAGATGAATTTCGAGTTTATTGGAATAACTTTAGCGACTCCCTTACTTTTAAGTACGATGATTCTTATCTGAATACCGAGAATGGACGTTATGAAGTAATTATTGATGGCTTTGAGCAAAAAATGACAGAAGGTTATACTACATTAACTTTCAAAAACTTTGATTCACAAAGTCATCAATCAAGAGAAACAGAATCAACAGTACTGATTTATGGAAATGATTTTACATCGGGCTTACTGAATCAAAGATTGTCTGGATTTGATGGGCAATTTTTAAACTTTGTGTACCGAGATGGTGCCGTTGGCTTAATGATTCAATACACAACTAACGAAAATGAGGAGCGTACTTTGGAATTTGATGGTGCTGCGGAAAAGTTAAAGATTATAGGATTGAATACTGACTTACCTGATTTTAAAAGTGGTTCAAAGCTAAGTTATAAAACTCTATATCATTTAAACCCAACCGATATAGACTCAATTTATTCAAGTAATTTTAGCGAATCGTCTCCGATAATTTTACCTGATCCGGTTATTATCGAAGATAGTGTAGTCCATAAATATGGGTTTTCTGAAGATTTTAATCTATCAGTAGAGGTTTATGAAGGTGAATCTTTTACTTCGGTTTCAGATCAGCCTTGGTGTACTGTTTCTGATGCCAATGTATCTGGAAATATTCAAGTTTCAATCGAAGGCAATGCAACAGGTTCCAGAACAGCAACAATAACTGTTAGCGTTGATGGTAAAACAGGTGCAGATTTTACGAAAGAGATACAAATCGTTCAATCCGATGCTGTTAGGTTAAATAATACAAAATCGGGATGGGCACAAACAACACTATCTGATGACAACCAGACTGGATGGGGATGGGATATTCCAAATCTCTGGAATGGAGATAATGGAGGAACTGGATATCATACGAATGCTTCGTTAGCTACTCCTTATCTGCTCTCATTCAATTTTGGGGTACCATTACAAATTGATGGTGTTGAAATCGCTCCACGCGCCGTAGACAATATCAATGACAGAAGGAACCCAGAACTCTATGAGGTTTGGGCTTCAAATACGGTCAATGAAGTTGGAGTGGATAGATATTCTGATGAATGGGAAACAAAGGCTGTTGAAGCTGGATGGGTAAAATTGAAGTATGTTGATCTTACTGGCTGGACAGGAAAGGATATCAGGATTGGTTATGTAGGTGCTACTGAAAAGTATCAATACATGAGAATTAGGGTTCTGAAGAATTCAGCTGGAGAGCCTAATTATTTTAATATTATGGAATTATCAATTATTGGAAAAGAATAAATAATTAGTTTATTAATCCATAGTCTGGTTAATATAATAAATTAAAAAGAGGTCGTCTAAAAAGTGATTTTTAGGCGATTTTCTTTTTAATTATTTTTAGGTTTTAGTTTTTTCTTTTGAAAATTTGAGTTAAAATGTTCAGGTTTAAAATAGCAAGAGTAAGCTTATATAGTTAAACTATACTTTTTAAGGTTATGTGCCGTTGCAATTAAGCCTATTTCCATGTTTACTTTGTGGATACCTCTTAGCATAAATCGTTTAAAATTCATATTGTGCTTTATATTTCCAAAAACAGCTTCTAAAAAAGCTATCATTGTTTTATGTCAGAACAAAGAGTAAATGGGCATAGTGTATCAAGGTTGACAGCACATTTAGTTTGGAGTACAAAATATAGGTATTCTGTATTAGAAGGTCCTATTCAGCTTCGTTGTAGAACAATTCTAATTCAAATATGTGAATCTGAGAATGTGATTATCTTAAAAGGAGTAGTGCTGAAAGATCATATGCACATTGAGTATCGTCCCTCATTAATTTTGAGTTATTTAATAAAGAAATTAAAAGGTCGTAGTCCCATTTATTGGCACTGTCCAAATACCTACGATCAATCACCATACAGTTCTATCCGAAAAGGGGATTGGAAATTAATTTACCATCATGTCGGTCATAAATTAGAGTTGTTTAATGTTTACTATTAGTCAATAATGTTTACATTTGGGTTTTAGTTTTTAAAATCCATTTTCTTATGAAGAAATATTATGTTCTTGCATTGTTACATGTGTTTATATTGCAATCAATAGTCGCTCAAGATTATACTGTGTCTTTTAAAGTAAAAACGAAGAGTGTTTCAGAAAAATTCCCTTCATTGTGTTCAAATAAAGAATGGGATGGAGCTCCAGTAATAGATTTGATAAGTACCTCCAATATGGGAAATACACTTGCCTCAGGTGTAAAATCAGGATGGACAATTTTTGTACAGCCAAATGGAGCATGGGGATGGAACATTGGAGATGGAAAACGTCGATTGGATTATTTACCTACAACTTTACAGCGAATAAATGATGGCAAATGGCATGAACTGGCTGTCTCTTTTTATTTAGATAAAAAAACAGCTTGGTTGTATTTTGAAGGCAAGCATGTAGCAATTTATAGTCTGAGTGAATTGAATTTGGAAAATATACACATAAAGAATTCCCTTTCTTTTTCAGAAAATAAAAATTTGAAGATAAAAAAAGCGAAGACAGGTAAATTCGTACAACCTTTATCTTACATAGAAAAAAATAAAATATCTGAAGCAAAAGGAAAAGCGCTAAAGTCAAAAAGCTCAATAGAAAAGAAATTGGGAGTTATGAGTTGGAATATATGGCATGGTGGACGGCATAATGGAAAAGAGAAAGGAGTTGAACAAGTTATTGAAGCAATTAAAAACGCAAACGTCGGAATTGTGTGTATGCAAGAAACATATGGATCTGGACCTGCAATATCGGATGCATTAGGGACTGTGTTTTATTACAGAAGTTCCAACTTATCGGTTCATTCTAAATTTCCAATTGTAGATACTTATGATTTGTACCAACCATTTCGATTTGGAGGAGTAAGAGTGAAAATAGAAGACCAACTTGTAGATGTATTTTCTTTATGGATTCATTATTTACCTTCTGTCTCAAAATTGTATCCAGGAGAATCTGTAGCAAAAATTTTAGAAAAAGAAAATAAAACACGAGGTAAAGAAATCAAAGAGATTTTAGCAACTCTTAAAAAATCAAATATAAAAGGAGAGAAAGTTCCTTTGATAATAGGAGGTGATTTTAATAGCTCGTCACATTTGGATTGGGGAACAGATATGAAATTATTTCATAATGATTATGTCATTGAGTGGCCGGTAAGCAAGTCAATGATTGATTTTGGATTTAAGGATTCTTTTCGAGAATTGGCTCCAGTCCCGAAATACAGTTTAGGAAATACTTGGTCTCCGAGATTTCATGAATCTTTACAAGCACGTATTGATTATTTATATTTCAAAGGAAATGTAAAATGTGTAAACTCATATGTGAAAGGGTATACAGATGCAGAGTGGCCAAGTGATCATGCCGCTGTCGTTGGTGAATATAGATTTGAGTAAGCATTATTTGATACCAACATTTTATAGTTGACAGGTGAAATATGGAAAAAGTATAGATTTTAGATTTATTTGGTATTTACCCCTGTCAGTACCCCTATTAGTACCTTTGTTTGTGTTTATTTGTAAAACTTTAAAAGCAAGGTCATTTATGCTTTTATAAAATCTACTAGATAGAAGTTATAGCGCTGTAAAAAAGCTTTTTAATTTCTATAGAGTTAAGCATCATTAAATCTAGACAAAGTGAGTTTTTATAAATTAATTATATGCTGTTTGTTCTTCATAGCAGTATCTTGTGATTCTCGTATACCTACAAAGCAAGGAATCATTCCAGAACCAAAGTTCATAAAGTACCAAGAAGGAAGTTTTTTAATAACGAAAGAAACTGTAATTGTGGTAGAGAAATCTGCAGCTGCTCAACGAATAGCAAAAGAGTTGGTTTCCTTTATTAAAAGAAATTTTGATATGGATGTGTCTATCTCAAAAAAACTTCAAAAAAATGCAATTCACTTAGCAATCATAGAAGAGAATATAGGAAAGGAAGCATATGAACTTGAAGTGTCTAAAGAAGGAATTTTGATAACTGGAAATACTTTTCAAGGTTTGTTTTATGGAATGCAAACACTGAAACAATTACTGACACCAAACGCAAAGGTGAAAGCGCCTTTACTAAATTATGTAAATATCAAAGATGAACCTGCATTTGGATGGAGAGGAATGATGTTAGATGTATCACGACATTTTTTTTCGAAAGATTCTGTAAAAAAAGTAATAGATATTTTAGCCATGCACAAAATGAATAAGATGCATTGGCACTTGGTAGATGGAATTGGTTGGAGAATTCAGATTGATAAATATCCAGAATTGACAAAAAGAGGAGCCTGGAGAAAAGTAAAACAAAATAGAAAACCATGGGAATCCTATGAATCTTGTTATGAAGATTCTGAAGGCGAAGTTTATGGCGGTTATTATACGAAAAATGATATCAGAGAAATAGTTGCTTATGCTGCGGAACGTTATATTGATGTAATTCCAGAAATTGAAATGCCAGGGCATTCTGAAGCTGCATTGCAATGTTACCCTAAATTTAGTTGTGATGGAAAGGGTACTTCAGGAGTTTATTGCGCAGGCAATGAAGGCAGTTTTGAGTTTTTACAAGATATTATCAATGAAGTCGTAGAATTATTTCCAAATGAATACCTCCATATCGGAGGAGATGAAGTGGGAAAGGATGCTTGGTTGAAATGTGAAAAATGTAAGAAAAGAATGCAGGATGAAAACTTGCATGGAGGAGAAGAATTGCAAAGTTACTTTGTGAAAAGAATGGAGTCATTTGTTCATTCTAAAAATAGAAAATTAATTGGCTGGGATGAAATTCTTGAAGGAGGATTGCCAGAAAGAGCTACGGTAATGTCGTGGAGAGGAGTAAAAGGAGGAATTGAAGCCGCAAATGCAGGGCATGATGTGGTAATGTCGCCAGGAGCTCCATGTTATTTTGATCACAGTCAAGGAAAGAGTGAATTTGAACCACCTTCATGGGGAGGATATAACAGTTTGTTAAAAGTATATGATTTCAATCCTGTCCCCAATGGTATTGCATCTGACAAAAGACAGCACATTCTTGGAGGACAAGCAAATTTGTGGACAGAACAAATAAAAACGTTAACGCATCTTCAGTACATGATGTTGCCTAGGATTTGTGCACTCTCAGAAGCTTTATGGACCCATCCTAGTCAAAAAAATAAAGAAAAATTTATTAAAAAAACTGATGTCCATTTTGATAGGTTGAAAGAATTGGGCTATAATTTTGCAGGAAGTTCTTTGTCTCCTGATTACGAAGTGAATTATAATAAAGAATCAAAGACGTTTTATTTAAAATTGAAGAATGAATTGGAATTGTATGAAGTCAGGTATACTTTGGATGGCTCTGAACCCAGCATCAATTCAAAAATTTATAAGGAACCTATAAAATACAACACACCTATTGAGCTTTATGCACAATGTTTTAGAAAAGGACTACCAATTGGGTTTCCTTTAAAAAAAATGTTTTCAACAGGTTTTGGTAATCAATGTAAAGTAACCTACAAGAATCCATACAATGAAAGTTATAGTGGAGGTGGAGCTACTGCGCTTATTGATAATAAATTTGCAATTTCTAGGGGAGACGATTCCAATTGGCAAGGGATTCCAGAAAAAGATTTTGAAGTAGACTTGGATTTGGGAAATACCATTGAGTTGTCTTATATAGGGTTGAATTTCTTTCAGCATATAGGAGCAACTTCCGTTATGTTGCCTACCCAAGTAACAATTTCAGTTTCAGTAGATGGCAATGTTTACAAAACGATTTTTGATGAATCAATTGAAACCATAAGAAAAAGGGATCCTATCATCAAAAGAATTGAAACAAAGTTTGAAAGTCAAAAAGTGGCTTATATAAAAATTACAGCAAAAAACAGAGGTGAATTACCGGAATGGCATGTAAGAAAAGGAAATGCTTGGGTCTTTATTGATGAAATTACGGTAAAATAGTCAAAATCCAATACCAAATTATCTTTGATTTGCTTGTTTCATTAGGTAGAGATATCTTTGGAAGCCTAGATAAAAATTATAGAAAGTTAATATATAGTTCAATTAAAGGAAATAGTTGCACGTATTATTCAGAATAGAATATAAGAACAGCGCTATTATTTTAAATAAAAATACAAACAAAGTCTAATACCAATAAATTGATGAGTAACATGAAATTTGTAAAAAAATATTGTTTTTTAAATGTATTCTTGATCGCATTCCTTTGTCAAGGATTTAAATTGCATGCGCAAAAACCCAATATAGTTTATATCCTAGCAGATGATTTGGGCTATGGAGAATTGGGGGTGTATGGGCAAAAGTTGATAGAAACACCCAATATTGACGCACTTGCAAAAAAAGGGATTTTATTTACAAATCATTATACAGGAGCTCCGGTATGTGCACCTGCAAGATCTGTTTTGCTAACAGGTTTGCATTCTGGACATACACATATTAGAGGGAATGATGAGTGGGCAGAAAGAGGAGCTATAAAAGATATGAAGGCAGTGTTGGAAAATCCTAGTTTGGAAGGACAACGCCCTTTGTTAGATAGTATCGTTACCGTTGCTGAAGTTCTGAAAACAGCAGGGTATAAGACTGGAGTTTTTGGCAAGTGGGGCTTAGGAGCTCCCAACACAGAAGGTGTCGCCAACAAGCAAGGATTCGATTATTTTTATGGTTACAATTGCCAGAGGCAAGCACATTCTTATTACCCTATGTTTCTTTGGAGAAATGAAAAAAGAGTGCTATTAAATAATAAATATGTTGCTTTTCATGCCAATTTGAAAAAAGGAGCGGATATTCATGATCCTTCAAGTTATAGCGATTTTAAGTTAAATGAATATTCAGCAACATTAATTCATGAGGAAGCAATCGATTTTATTGAGCGAAATAAAAAACAACCTTTTTTCCTCTACTATGCTTCACCTATTCCTCATGTTCCTTTGCAAGCACCAGAAAAATGGGTGAAATATTACCAGAATAAATTTGGGAAAGAAAAACCTTATACAGGAGGAAGTTATTTTCCGAATAGGACACCATTGGCAGCTTATGCAGCTATGATTTCTTATTTAGATGAACAAGTAGGAGAATTGATTGCAAAGCTAAAAGAAGAAGGTGTTTATGAAAACACCTTGATTATTTTTACAAGTGACAACGGTCCAACTTTTAATGGAGGAACAAATACACCACATTTTGACAGTGCCAAACCATTTAAAGCGCAGAGAGGTTGGGGAAAAGGATATTTACATGAAGGAGGGATTCGCGTTCCTATGATTGCAAGTTGGGAAGGAAAAATAAAACCGAATACGAAAACAAAGCATATCTCCTCTTTTTATGATGTGATGGCTACGTTAAGTGAACTGGCAGAGGTAAAAGCACCTGCCAATGATGGAATCAGTTTTTTACCTGTATTGTTAGATAAAAGACAGAAAAAACACAAATTTTTATATTGGGAGTTTCCACAAGCAGGCTATGGAGGACAACAGGCTGTAAGAATGGGCAAATGGAAGGCCTTGCGTAAAAATATATTGAAAGGAAACATGAAGTTGGAATTGTACAATTTAAAAAAGGATATCCAAGAGCAGCATGATGTGGCCGATAAATATCCTAAAATTGTAAGAAAAATAGAGGCTATTATGAAAAAGCAACATACAACAGCTACTTTAGAAAAGTTTAGAATGGAACCTTTGGAAGATTAATTTTCTTCTACCTTAAATAAAAAAATATATGAAGTTATTTGTAAATAGTATATGTGTATTGGTGTTTGGTTTGCTATTCTCATGTAAAGAAAATACAGTAAAAGAAAGACCTAATATCATCCTCATAATGGCAGATGATATGGGGTATGAGTGTTTAAGTACTTATGGAAGTACGAGTTATAAGACACCTGTTTTAGATGCCATGGCATCTCAAGGCGTGAAATTCAATAATTGTGTTTCACAACCACTTTGCACACCTTCTAGGGTGAAAATAATGACAGGTCAGTACAATTATAGAAATTATGATTATTTCGGTCATTTGAATTCAGATGAATATACTTTTGGGAATCTAATGAAAGATGCGGGCTATGCGACTTGTATTGCAGGAAAATGGCAATTGAACGGTCTCGCCTATAAAGATGAAATTACTGATTGGAATGACAGTACCAAGCCAAATAAATTGGGTTTTGATGAATATTGCTTGTGGCAATTGACGCAAACATCTAAAAAAGGAGGGCGTTTTGCGAATCCATTGATTGAGCAAAATGGAAAATTATTAGAAAGAAATAAAGACGCTTACGGACCAGATATATTTTCTAATTATATTTTAGATTTTATTGAAAGAAAAAAAGACCAGCCATTTTTCATTTATTATCCTATGGTTTTAGTACACGACCCCTTTGTGCCGACTCCAGATTCTGAAGATTGGAATAAAAAGGAGTTGCGTTCAAAAAACAATACACGCTATTTTAAAGACATGGTTTCTTATACGGATAAAATTGTAGGTAAAATAACGCAAAAATTAAAAGACCTAAATATTGATGAGAATACGATTGTAATTTTTACAGGAGACAATGGAACACATCCAACGATTTATTCACAAACCAAATTACGAGAAATTAGAGGTGCAAAAGGGAATACTACAGATGGAGGAACTCATGTGCCTTTGATCGTGTCTTGGCCTAAAAAAATAAAAAAAGGACTTGTGTATAACGAGTTGATTGAATTCAGCGACTTTTTTGCAACTTTTAAAGAAATAGCAGGAAAGGATGTAAAATCTGATGGGAATAGTTTTTATTCTCTTTTGGCAAATGAAAACCATAAAGCTAGAAATACAGCTTTTGTACATTACGATCCAAGATGGGGGAAAAGGGTAAATAAGTATAGAAATCAGTTTGCAAGAACCTTGGATTATAAACTGTATCAGGACGGTCGCTTTTACAATATAAAGAAAGATGTTTTAGAAAAATCGCCTTTGAACAAAGATTCTATTTCAGAAAAAGAACAGAAAATAAGGAGAGAACTAAACAAAGAATTGCAACAACATCCTAATTTTAAATAAATATGAGTTCTGAATTTTTTAAATACAACAATTGCTTCGTTTTAGCTTCTTTGCTATTGATAAGTGTCAGTTTCGTTAGTTGTTCTGAAAAAGAAATAGCAAAAAAACCGAATGTGATCATCTTCTTTACAGACGATCAAGGGTATGCAGATGTAGGCTGTTTTGGAGCAGAAGGTTTTGAAACCCCTCATTTAGATAATTTGGCAGCTTCAGGAATTAAATTTACGAATTTTTATGTTCCTGCGACAGTATGTACGCCTTCTAGAGCAGGTTTGTTAACGGGTAAATACCCAAAACGGATTGGATTGCACAAAGGTGTAATATCACCTTATTCAGAACATGGCATGGAGCCAGAAGAATATACGCTGGCAGAAATGCTTAAAGAACAAAATTACGATACGTCTTGTGTAGGGAAGTGGCATTTGGGGCATTTGGAAAAATTCATGCCAAACAATCAAGGGTTTGATTCTTTTTATGGAGTGCCTTATTCAAATGATATGGACGGTCACTATTACAAACATAATAATTTTCAATCTCCACCCTTACCGTTTTATAGAAATACAAAATTGATTGGAGAAGGTTTGGATCAGCGGTATTTGACCAAGATGTACACAGAAGAAACAGTGAAGCAAATTAAAAATAGAAGCGACAAACCATTCTTTATTTATTTGGCGCATAATATGCCCCATGAGCCTTTGTATGCTTCTGAAAATTTTAAAGGGAAAAGTGAAAATGGAATTTATGGAGATGTGATTATGGAATTGGATTGGAGTGTGGGAGAAATCATAAAAACACTAAAAGAAGAAGGGATATTTGACAATACCATTTTTATTTTTACTTCAGATAACGGACCCCGAATTGGTTCAGCAAAACCATTAAGAGGTTTCAAAACAGAAACGTGGGATGGAGGACAAAGAGTACCCGCAATTATAAGTTGGCCTAATAAAATTCCGAAAGGAACGGTGAGTAATGAAATGTTGAGTACATTGGATTTATTTCCAACTTTGGCAAAAATATCTGGAGCCACGCTTTCTAAGGAACTTGTAATGGATGGGAATGACATAACGGGGTTGCTTGAAAAACCAGAAGGATTTAAAATGAAGGAACGTCCTCTCTATTTTTATGCAAGAAATGGCGATATCGAAGCGATTCGTTTGGGGAAATGGAAATTACATCTTGAAAAAAGTAAAGGATGGAATGCTAAAAAAATGGGAAAATTTCCTGTTTCTCTTTACAATCTAGATACTGATATCGAAGAAAAAGTGAATGTTGCTGCCGACAATCATAAAATTGTTGAGAAGCTTACAAAACAATTGAGAGACTTTGACGCGAGTTTGAATTGATGTTAGAAGGCCTATAACCGAATAGAAATTTCAAAATTCATTCTATATGGAAAAAAATAAAGCAACCTGTAATACAGATTGCTTTATTTTATATTTTTAAAATTATAGAGGTCAGTATATATCTGCATATAAATGAAAGGTTATAAAACACTATATATCAATCAATTAGTGTGTGCCGATATGTCTGTTCGAGCGAAGTCGAGAACTATATCACATACAAATAGGTCTCGACTCCGCTCGACCTGACATAAACAAAGAGAAATCCTAAATTCATAATATGAAACTATCTACTGACCTCTATAAAATCAATTTCTATTTAAGAAATCAATTCCTTTAAATCTTTAATTGTTGCAATTGGGTCTTCGCTTCCAAAAACGTAACTACCAGCAACCAAAACATCTGCTCCGGCTTCAATTAGTGCATTTGCATTTTTATCGGTAACACCTCCGTCTATTTCAATTAAAGTACTTGCTTCATTGAATTCGATTAAGTGTTTTAATTGTTGTACTTTTTTATACGTATTTTCAATAAAAGATTGCCCACCAAAACCAGGGTTTACACTCATAATACATACCATATCAATGTCTTTTATAACATCTTCCAAAACGGCTATGGGCGTATGTGGGTTCAATGCTACACCAGCTTTCATTCCTTCTGCTTTAATAGCTTGTAAGGTTCTGTGTAGATGTGTACAAGCCTCATAGTGTACTGTTAAGATATCTGCGCCTACTTTTTTAAAAGTACTGATGTATTGGTCAGGATTTACAATCATTAAATGCACATCCATTGTTTTTTTAGCATGTTTTTTAATAGCGCTAATAACAGGCATTCCAAAAGAAATGTTTGGAACAAAAACACCGTCCATTACATCAATATGAAACCAGTCGGCATCACTTTGGTTGACCATTTCTACGTCTCTTTGTAGATTTGCAAAATCTGCTGCTAATACTGAAGGTGCAATTAATTTGCTCATTTCTTTTTATTTAAAAGTTTGTTTCGGCAAAAATAAAATAAAAAAAGAGTTTACAACGTTGTTTCTTAAAATATATTAAGTCAAATGAATATCAAAGTAAGTTCTACTAATTTTATAGAGGCTAGTAGGTAACTACATACAAACCTGAAGTGATAAATTAATAAATGTCACCTTGAGCGGAGTCGAGAGGTTGTAAAAGTAAAAACCTCAATATATGTCACCTTCAGCGGAGTCGAGAGGTTGCAAAAGCAAAAAACTCAATAAATGTCACCTCGAGCGGAGTCGAGAGGTTGCAAAAGTAAAAACCTCAATATATGTCACCTCGAGCGGAGTCGAGAGGTTGTAAAAGTAAAAACCTCAATATATGTCACCTTCAGCGGAGTCGAGAGGTTGCAAAAGCAAAAAACTCAATAAATGTCACCTCGAGCGGAGTCGAGAGGTTGTAAAAGTAAAAACCTCAATATATGTCACCTTCAGCGGAGTCGAGAGGTTGCAAAAGTAAAACCTCAATATATGTCACCTCGAGCGGAGTCGAGAGGTTGTGTTTAGTATAACTAATTTCGATTGTGTAAATTACTATGAGGTCTCGACTCCGCTCTACCTGGTAAGAAGTAAGCTGTACTCAATTCGATTGGATAACTAGAAGAAATGGTTTGTTTAGCTGTCAATCAGCTAAAACCGCATTTCTGTCAAATAATAAAAGCGCAATAGTATCTACTATTGCGCTTTTGTTTATTTTATATAAAAAGTAAAGATTATCCTAAATAGGTCATCAATATTTTAGATCTAGATGTATGTTTCAATCTTCTAATTGCTTTTTCTTTGATTTGACGAACACGTTCACGTGTCAAGTCAAATGTTTCTCCAATTTCTTCCAATGTCATTGGTTGGTGTTCACCCAAACCAAAATACAATTTTACAACATCTGCTTCTCTAGGAGTAAGTGTTTCCAAAGCTCTTTCAATCTCAACTCTAAGAGATTCATGCAATAAATTTTTATCAGGATTAGGAGACTCTCCAGAATTCAATACATCGTATAAGTTAGAATCTTCACCTTCAATTAAGGGAGCATCCATAGAGACGTGACGACCCGAATTTTTCATCGATTCTTTCACATCATTCACAGTCATGTCTAACTTCTTTGCAATTTCTTCTGCAGAAGGAGGACGCTCGTTTTCTTGTTCTAAGAAAGCGTACATTTTATTGATCTTGTTGATAGAACCAATTTTGTTCAATGGCAATCTAACAATACGAGATTGTTCTGCCAGAGCTTGTAAAATAGATTGACGAATCCACCATACAGCATATGAGATAAATTTAAAACCACGGGTTTCATCAAAACGTTTCGCTGCTTTGATCAATCCTAAGTTTCCTTCGTTGATCAAATCAGGTAATGTCAAACCTTGATTTTGATATTGTTTAGCTACAGAAACAACAAAACGCAAATTCGCTTTTGTCAATTTTTCCAAAGCAACTTGATCTCCAGCTTTGATACGTTGAGCAAGCTCAACTTCCATATCTGCTGTTATCAAATCAACTTTTCCGATTTCCTGTAAATACTTGTCTAAAGATGCAGTTTCCCTATTTGTTACCTGCTTGGTGATTTTAAGTTGTCTCATTGTTTTATATGTCCAAAATGGAGGTTACTATTGCACTTCTTCTCCACTCCAATATATACGTGTATACTGTAGATAATGTTACAAAAAAAAGTGACTTTTTTGATTTAATTAACATTTGGATATTTTTTCGAAGAAATAAGTGTCTTTATTCGTATTTGTGTGTCTAAGAAGTTATATTGTATCGTTTTAAATTGGAAAAAAAAAGAAATTTGACAGACAAAGAGTTGGTCTCTAAAATAGTAGCTACAAATGACACTCATTTATTTGCTGTCTTATATGATAGGTATGCCGCTACGGTATACAACAAATGTTACGGGTTTTCAAAATCGAAAGAAGAAGCGCAAGATTTAACTCATGATTTATTTATAAAATTATTCACCAAGTTGAGAACTTTTAAAGGCAATGCAAAGTTTTCTACCTGGTTGTATTCTTTTACTTATAATTTTTGTGTGAATTACGTACAAAGAGATCAACATAAAAAGATTGAAAAAGTTACGGTTGTAACAGATGTGATTAAAGAAGAGACTCCTAGCGAGCTAGATGAAATTGATGACTCTTTAATTTTTGAGATGAAAGCTGAAAAATTAAAGATAGCATTGGAGAGAATAGCGCCTGAAGATAAGGCCTTATTATTAATGAAATATCAAGATGATATTTCTATTAAAGAGTTGACTGAAGTATTGGGGATTGGTGAAAGCGCTGTAAAAATGCGTTTGAATAGAGCCAAAAAGAAAGTAGTTGAAATCTATCAAAATTTATAACTATGGAGAATCCTTTTAAGAAAATATTGCACCAAGAAGAGCTTCCAAAAGTATTAAAGGAAAAAGTGGTGGATGATATTGCTTTGATCAAGCTTTCTATAGATATGTTAGACTTGTTTGCTGTTAAAAACCCTAGTATAATTGGGGGACTGTTAAAAAAAGAAACGAAAAATAAAAATAAGAAGTAATTATGGAAACAAATACACTATTAGAAAATGTTAATTTTTCTTTATTAGAGGATTTAGGAAATCAGGCAAAAGAAGTACTGCCTATTGTTTTGAGTTTTATTTTATTTATTATTGGTGCATGGGTATTCTTACGTATTGTATTATTTGTGGTGAAGAAAGGATTGCGCATTTCTAAAATGGATGCGCTTATTGATAAAATCAATGAAAAAGAAATTTTTGGGAGTACAAAAATCAATGTGTCATCGGAAAAAGTGGTTGTGCCTTTTGTAAAATGGTTGACTATTTTATTTATTGTGGTTATTGGTTCCGATTTTTTAGGACTGAAAACAGTTTCTGAAGGGATTGGGACGTTGATTGGTTACTTGCCGAAATTATTGAGTGCCTTGTTTATTTTTGGTATAGGAATATATATAGCAGGTATACTTCGGAATACGGTAAAAGGTTTGTTTAAATCTTTTGAGCTGAACGGTTCTAAGCTGGTAGGAAATATTGTGTTTTATCTTATAGCAGTTATTGTATCTGTAACCGCTTTGGATCAAGCGGGGGTGAATACGCAGATGATAACTAGCAATCTTACACTTATTTTTGGATCTTTATTGCTTGCTTTTACCGTGGCATTTGGTTTGGGATCTAGAAAAGTTATAGAAAAATTATTATTTGGATTTTATTCTAGAAAGAATTTTGAAATAGGGAAAACAATCAAAGGAGCCAATTTTGAAGGTGTTGTACTCAGTATTGATAATATTTGTTTGGTAGTGGCTACAGATTCTGGAAAATTGGTAATACCTATTGATGAAATTGTAAGTCAAAAAGTAAAAATATTAGATTGATTCCACCAGTAGGGATAATTTCCCGATGTTTGGCCAAGCATTAAGTTGTCATTTCCACGAAGGCGAAACCCTATGAAGCAAGCAGCTGAAGAGACTCCTCCATCGTCGGAACGAGTTGTTGTCCTTACGAAGGCAGTGAAGTAATCACAAAGAAGTAATTCCTCAATAATAAAAGTGAATTATTTTATTTTTTAATATAATGCTATTGGGTGCTTGCCTTAGATAGTAAGAAATTGATGTGACCTTAGTTTGTTTGGTGTGTCTAAATAAATAGACGCAGTGGGAAAGGTTAAGGGGTATATCTGCCATTGTTAAAAATGTCCTCACGAATAGTGGGGATATTTTTTTTGAATTATTGATAGCAAAAGGATTGAATAAAAAAGGTGCTGTAAATTAGACCGTTTATTTAGAAATATATTTGTTACAATGGAATATAATATTTTTTTAAAGGTATTGTAACAAAGTAATTACTGAGTTTTTGAGTTAGTGGGTGTGGGGGAAGAAAAACTCAGAATTACTTCGTTATATTTTTTTAAGAAACCGCTTTGTATACAACAGGAACTTCGATTTCAATTTTAGTACCTTCATCTATAACAGATCTCAAATCAAGGGTTCCTTTCATCATTTTAATTCTAGCTTCAATCTGGTTGATACCAATACCATCAGATTTTGGTGTTTTTTTAGTATCAAATCCATCTCCATCATCTTGAATTTTAATGTGTAGCATATCAGATCTTTCTTGTACAAAAACAAAAGCCTGTGCTGCATTGCTATGTTTTAAAATATTATTGACAAATTCTTCAATGATATTGTTGATTTTAATTTCAAAACTCTGTTCGTAACGTGTAAGGTTTTTTGTTGATGAAGAAATTTCAATTTTAGAATTGGAATATTTTTCACAAAAATCTTGGATAGCAAAACTCAATCCAAATTTCAACAATACAGAAGAAATCAGCTCATGTGATAGTTTTCTAATTTTAACAGAAGCTTCGTCTATAATCAATTGTGTTTTGTCTATTTCTATTGGCGCTTTTCCATTGAACTGCCTTTTACTTGCCTGCAAATGCAAGTTTGCCGCAGATAATAAAGCACTGACACTGTCATGCAGGGTTTCTGCAATTTGTTTTCTTTCTGCTTCTTTGCCATCTAAAGTAGCATTCAGTATTTTTATTTGAGAATCACTTTCTAGTCGCTCAATTTCTTTTTCTTTTAAAAGTTTGGCTTCGCTAAACTCCAAAGAAATATTTTTCCTTTTCAGTTTGGCACCAACACTGTAATTCCAGAAAAAACCTCCTGTAATTAAAAGGACCAAAGAAAGACCAATACTCCAAGCTTGCATGGTTTTGGTTTTTTCAACTTCTACCAAACGTTTTTTCTCTTCTTCTTTCTTAGTGATAGCTACATTGTATTTGAGTTCTATTTTTGCAACAATGGTATCTGTCATAGCACCTTGTATACTGTCTTCTAGTTGGTTTGCTTTAAGTAAATAGTCGTAACCCTTATAATCTTTTAAATTGTAATATACATGTGCTAAGTTTTGGAAGAGAATACTCTTATATTTTATTTTTTTTTCACTACTACTTTTCTTAACTAGTTTTAGAGCTTGGTTGTAATACAGTTTGGCTTTTTTATAGTTTTTTAGATTAGTGAAGTTACTAGCAAGACCATTTAGACTGTTTATTTGACCTATGGTATCTTTTAATTGTTTATCAATAGCTAATGTTTTCAAATTGTATTCTTCTGATAAAGCATAATCTTTTTTAAAAAAAGCAAAGCCTGAAAGTAGGCTGTAAGCTGATGTTTTTTGTTTCAAATATTTGTTTGTTGTTCCCGCTAGAGTTAAGGAATTAATTCCGTATAACTCTATGCTGTCTAGGTTTTTAGCATATCTTGCAGAGTCTTTTTTATAGAGTTTAAAATGAATTTTTCCGAGAGCAGTTTTTTCACGAATTGTATTTAATGTATCTTTTGCAAGAATGCTATAACGCAGTGCTTCATGAGAGTAATACAAAGCTTTTCTTAAATAATTGGTGGTTCTTAGTATATAACTTATAATGTGGTTGGTTTTTACCAAATAGGTATAGTTTTGTTGTTCTTTGGCTGTTTCTAAAATTTGTAAATAAAGTGTTAACGCTTCTTCTGTTTTTTTTTCTTTGCGAAGTTTGGATGCTATTTCATAATGAGAATTAAAAATACTGTCACTTTTGGAAATAAGAATAGCCACAGCATTGTTATTTGCTGTGGCTATTTTGTTTTGAGAAATACATATATTACTGATAAGTAGGAATATATATGAGATTTTTTTTAGCATTAAAGGGTTGTTGTTTTTTTTGAGTATCAAAGTATATTTTATCCTTCTTCCTCTTCATCATGTGTTTCATAAATCGGAGGTCCAATTTCTTCTTCCTCGTCCAAAGATTTAGATCCTAAAGTACTTGTTTTAACATGTACAAAAGCAATGGTCAATTTTTCTCCTTGCAATTTAATATAATTTTTTGAATAAGAAGTAACGCTATTGTTATCTCCTATTTGCAAACGTACTTGGTGTCTTTTATAAGTCTCGTTGTATTCAAAGCTTACTTGTACGTTGTTGGCTACTGTAAAGTCTACTTGGTAAGTACCATCTTCCAAGAGGCTAATTGCATGGCTTTTCAAATAAGAAGTTTCTTTATTCGCCTTTCCTTTGGCAGTAGTGATATCGTCATCAATCAATTTTAGACCAGGAATGTTCAAAGAAGTTTGGGTAACAAAATCAATTTTTATTTCACCATTTTCTAATGCCAAAGCCGCATTTTTTGTATTGGAATTGCTGTTTCCTGGGCTTAGGTGTATGTTATTTGTACCCTTATCGTTTACAATACTAGAGCTGATACCATCTGCTACGGTATGTTCTAAGTTGTAACTGCCATTTGCATCTCTAGATAAAGTATAAGATTTCAAAGGAGCCTCTGGGTTCAGGGCATCAGTGTCATTGTCGCTACTACAGGAGCTAACTCCTATAACCAGCATTGCTAGTGCTAAAGTTTTAATGTAATTTTTCATGATGTTTGTTTTTAGGGTTAAAGTTAATATTAGGGGTAATGGATTTGAATTTGGCACAAAAAAAAATCGCTATAAACCATTTGGTCTAAAGCGATTTTAAAATCATTGGGGGTAGGATTTATAATAATTTATTTTTAACGGCGTACATCGCTAGGCCGACGGAATTTTTGACTTTTATTTTTTTAAGTAAACTTTTTCTATATGTATCAACAGTACTTGTGCTGATATTCAGTTTTTCTGCAATTTGTTTGGAACTAAGTTCAAAACTAATGCACCTTAATACTTCTAATTCTCGATCTGTCAATGAACTAAAGAATACACCATCTTGATGCACTTCATTCTTTTTCTTTTTTCCTGCGAGTGATGCCATAAAGTCCTTTTGTATGCCTTTGCTAAAGTATTGGTCACCTGAGTGAACACTTTTTATTGCTTCCACAATATTTTCGCCGGCACAGTTCTTTGCTAGAAATCCATTGGCACCCATCTTTAAAACTTCTTTTACAAGTTTTATATCGTCATAACTAGAAAGAATGATTGTGTTTGGTTGCTTTTTCATTTCTTGAAAAGCTTTTAAAACTTCCAAGCCATCTTTTTCAGGCATGTTGATGTCTAATACAAGAACATCTGCTTCATTTTCTGCAAACCAATCCAAAACTTGTTGTCCATTTAACGAATGTCCAACGACGTTTATATCCTCTTCGCTATTTAATACAGCTTCAATTCCATCGATTAAAATCTGATGATCATCAGCTATGTGAACTCTGATACTATTTTTACTTTTATCCTCTTTCATTTTCTTATACAAATATATATTTAACTGATTTAGTGTACAATACCCGAAAATAGTGAAATATTTTTCTCCCTATTTTTAGGTACTTGGGCTTTCGTGCTTCAATTTACAAAATAAAAAACCCGAAGAAATATTCCTTCGGGTTTTTTTCGCATAAATAAACTAAGATGTTAGGTTTATCGCAATCGATCTACAGATTTTACAAGATCCTCATCCTTTTTGATTGCTTTGTTTGCCATGACAAGAAAAACAATAACAACAATAGGGAAGAAAATTCCAATACCTTTCTCAGAAACGATAGTTTCTCCAGATAGATTTAGTGATTGGATTGTCAATACGCCTAATAAATAGAAGTTGATTAGAATATTAATTCTTCCAAGTACAAACTGTTTTTTTCTATCTTTAAAAGTGAAAATAGATAAAACGGAAAGCAATGCAGAAGCAAAAAAAGATATTCCAATTGATTTTATAAGAAAACGCGGGTCATATATAGTATCTAATATTTCTATAATTTGTTGGTTCTCTAAAGTCCAAAAATTCACTAGAAATATAAGCCCTCCTGAGAGTATGGCTGCTATTAGTAAGTATATAGATTGTATGCGTTGAATCATTTTAGTGTGTACTCTTATTAGAAGTACAAAAATATGTTTTTATTTTTTAATACATTCATTTTGATTGTAAAAATAAAAACATATATTTGTCAAGCTAATGAACTACGATAAGATATTACTGTGTAACTATTTATTACACAAATTCATATACCTAAAAAATTCACAAAAAAAAAATTCGTAATTTTTTCCAATGGAAAAAAGAGAATCAATTAAATTATACATCATACATGTTTGAAATATCACAACTCAAAGAAAAGACACTTGTTGAGTTACAATCGATTGCGAAGCAAAATGGTTTGAAAAGAACGAGTCAACTTAAAAAGTTAGATTTAGTTTATCAAATTTTGGACGCACAGGCTGCTTCTTTCGTGAGTGAAGAGAAAAAAGAATCTTCATCGGCTGCAAAGCCAAGTACGCCACGACCAAAAAGAAAAAGAGTAACTACTTCAGAAACAACAAAGAAAACACCTGTAGCAAAAAAGGTTGCAGAGGTAAAAAAGGAAGTTACTGAGGTAAAACCTAAAGAAATAATTGTTGAGCCTGCTGTAGTTAAGAAGGCGCCTGTTAAAAGAAAGACAATAAGAAAAGAGCCTGTAAGTGAAGAAATAACGAAGGCAAAAGGAGAAGATAGTGTTGTTGCTGTTGTTAAAGAAGAGGCCAAGCCTGAAGTACCTCAAAACAAAGAGGTAAAACAAAACACGAATCAGAAAAGTTCGAACCAGCAAAATTCGAATCAACACAACACAAAAGAGGCTAAAAAACGTCCCAATCATAACGCTAATAGCAACAATCCAAACCATCCTAGTCACTCCGCTAATGCTAACAAAGGGCATAAAAATCATCAGAGTAAGGACAGAAACTTTAATAAGAGCAATACCAAATATAGAGATCCAGATTACGAATTTGATGGTATTATAGAAAGTGAAGGTGTTTTGGAAATGATGCAAGATGGCTATGGTTTTTTAAGATCATCTGATTACAATTACTTGTCATCTCCAGATGATATTTATGTTTCTCAATCTCAAATAAAATTATTTGGATTGAAAACAGGAGATACTGTATTGGGAAATGTAAGACCACCCAAAGAAGGAGAAAAGTATTTTCCTTTAATTAGAGTTTCTAAAATAAATGGATTGAAACCAAATGTTGTGAGAGACCGTGTTTCTTTTGAACATTTGACACCTTTATTTCCGGATGAAAAATTTAATTTGGTAGATAGACGAAATACATTGTCTACTCGAATTATGGATTTGTTTGCTCCAATTGGAAAAGGACAAAGAGGTATGATTGTGGCACAGCCTAAAACAGGTAAAACAATGTTGTTGAAAGACATTGCCAATTCTATAGCAGAAAATCATCCAGAAGTATATCAAATCGTATTGCTTATTGACGAAAGACCGGAAGAGGTTACAGATATGCAACGAAGTGTAAAAGGAGAGGTAGTTGCTTCTACTTTTGATGAACCGGCTGAAAAACACGTACGCGTTGCAAATATTGTTTTAGAAAAAGCAAAGCGTTTGGTAGAATGCGGACATGATGTAGTAATCTTGTTAGATTCGATTACACGTTTGGCAAGGGCTTACAATACAGTAGCTCCTGCTTCGGGTAAAATATTATCTGGTGGTATAGATGCCAATGCATTGCACAAGCCTAAACGTTTCTTTGGTGCGGCTCGTAATATTGAAAATGGAGGTTCGTTGTCAATTATTGCTACGGCACTTACTGAGACAGGTTCTAAAATGGATGAGGTTATTTTTGAAGAATTCAAAGGAACTGGTAATATGGAATTGCAATTGGATAGAAATATTTCTAATCGTAGAATTTACCCAGCTATTGATTTGATTAAATCAAGTACACGTAGGGATGATTTATTATTTGACGCAAAATCAGTACAACGTATGTGGGTGCTTAGAAAGTATCTTGCAGATATGAATCCTGTTGAAGCAATGGAATTCATTAATGACAAAGTGAAGTACTCTAAGAGCAATCAAGAATTTTTGATATCTATGAATGGATAATAGAGCAGTGAACTCTGATTACTGAGA
>Ga0105356_10000729_pt1 | contig 31849 bp, 25 predicted proteins | sample GOMGulsemesocosm_3_FD_83502 | JGI IMG/M metagenome (GOLD analysis project Ga0105356, IMG submission 83502) | Methane-oxidizing microbial communities from mesocosms in the Gulf of Mexico - GOM9D Gulf of Mexico | ecosystem: Environmental > Aquatic > Marine > Cold seeps | place: Gulf of Mexico...
CAGTTGATTGATACTTATGAAAATCAAAGCAGAGGTTTTTATGGAGGAGCTGTTGGAGTCATTGGCTTGGATGGTTCGGTAAATTTAGCGATTGCCATCCGTTCATTCGTAAGTAAAAATAACGTGTTGTATTCACAGGCAGGAGCTGGAATTGTTATAGATTCTGAAGAAGAAAAAGAATTACAAGAAGTAAATAATAAATTAGCCGCTTTGAGAAAAGCATTGGTGTTAGCAGAAAATATTTAGTTGAGTTTTGAGTGCTTGGTTGTGAGTTTTGAATAAAAGCTCAAGAAACAATTACACCGTGTCTGCCGACAGGCAAGGCAATTCAACAGTTACACCGTGTCTGACGACAGGCAAGGCAATTCAATATAAAAAAAATGAAAATATTAATACTCGACAATTACGATTCTTTTACATACAACCTAGTACACATGGTTGAAGAAATTACAGGTGTTTTCCCTGATGTATATAGAAATGATAAAATTTCAATTGGAGCTATAGAAGCTTATGATTTGATCATGCTTTCGCCTGGACCAGGGATACCTGATGAAGCGGGTATTTTGAAAGAAGTGATTGAAACATATGGAGCTACAAAACCAATTTTTGCAGTTTGTTTAGGGTTGCAAGCAATTACGGAAGTATTTGGAGGTTCTATTTTAAATATGGACAAGGTGTACCACGGTGTGGCAACAACGATGGAAGTAATTGATAAAGACGCTCTAATATTTCAAGGATTGCCAGAGAAATTTGAAGCAGCTCGTTACCATTCTTGGATTGCAGATCCTAAAAATTTTCCAGAAGAGTTGAAAATTACAGCAATAGATGAAGAAGGAGGTATTATGGCTTTGGCGCATAAAGAATATAATATCAGTGCTGTTCAATTTCATCCAGAATCAATTTTAACACCTACAGGAGAAAAAATGGTTCGTAATTTTATTGAAAACTTAAAATAAAACAAACCTAATAGGTTTTTAAAACTGTTCGGTTTAAATCTTTTCAGAATGAAAAAAATATTAAATAAGTTATTTGAACATCAGACTTTAAGTAAAGAAGAAGCAAAAGAAGTATTGATTGCTATTGCAGCGGAAAAATACAATCAAGCACATTTGGCCTCTTTTTTAACTGTTTTTATGATGCGACCTATTACTGTTGCAGAATTGTCAGGTTTTAGGGAAGCTTTGTTAGAATTAGCAATACGTGTAGATTTGTCTGATTTTAATACCATTGATTTGTGTGGTACAGGAGGAGATGGAAAAAACACATTTAATATTTCTACATTGACATCTTTTATAGTTGCTGGTACAGGAAATAAAGTTGCCAAGCATGGTAATTATAGTGTTTCCTCTGCTTCAGGATCTTCAAATATGTTAGAATATTTAGGGTATAACTTCACCAATGATGCATCGGTTTTAAAATCACAATTGGACAAAGCAAATATTTGTTTTTTACATGCTCCTTTGTTTCATCCCGCAATGAAAGCTGTAGGCCCTGTTCGTAGAGAATTGGGTTTGAAAACCTTTTTTAATATGTTAGGTCCTTTGGTAAATCCAAGTCAACCTCAAAATCAATTGGTAGGTGTTTTCAATTTGGAGGTAGCAAGAACGTATAATTATTTGTTACAAGGTACCAATTTGAATTATGGAATTTTATATGCGTTAGATGGTTATGATGAAATTTCACTGACAAGTCCGTTTAAATTATTTACTAAAGAAGGAGAAAAAATGATCAGCCCCGCAAGTTTGGGATTGAAAACATTAAAACAATCAGAAATATTTGGAGGGAATTCTGTTCCAGAAGCAGCAGCTATTTTTAAAAGTATTATTGAAGGAAATGGTACCGATGCACAAAATAATGTAGTATTGGCCAATGCAGCGTTTGCATTGAAAATATTTGACCCTTCTAAGAGTTTTGAAACGGCTTTTGAAGAAGCAAAAGATGCTCTTTTAGGATTGAAAGCAAGAGAAGCACTATATCTAATTACGAATTAATAATTAGGAATTACGAGTTATGAAAAAGGACAATGTAGTTCAGTTAAAAAGTTATGATTTTGCTCTTCGCATAGTTAAACTATATCCTATAATTTGCCAAAGAGAGAAGGAATATGTTTTGAGTAAACAGTTGTTAAGATCTGCAACTTCGATCGGGGCAAATATTGAGGAAGCAATTGGAGGTCAGAGCAAAAAAGATTTTTACGCCAAACTAACAATTGCTTATAAAGAAGCAAGAGAAACAAAATATTGGTTAAGATTGTTAGCAGATGCGGGTTATCTGAAAAAAGAAGAAAAAGAAAGTTTGATAAATGATATTGAAGAATTATTACGGATTATAGGTAGTATTCAAAAGACAATGAATAAGAACAATTCGTAATTCATAATTATTAATTCGTAATTAAGTATGAATATATTAGAACAAATAGTAGCTTTTAAAAAGCAAGAAGTAGCAAAAATTAAGGCGGAGGTTTCTTTAGAGAAATTGGTTAAAAGTCCTGTTTTTAAAAGAACGCCACTTTCTTTGAAAACAGCGTTGATAGAAAATGGATCAACAGGAATCATTGCAGAGTTCAAAAGACAATCGCCTTCAAAAGGAATTATCAATGACAAAGCAACTATTCAAGAAGTTACACAAGGATATTTAGAAGCCAATGTAGCTGCGCAATCCATATTAACAGATACACGTTATTTTGGTGGTACGATGGTAGATTTAATGAATGCAAGAACAATCAATACAGTACGGCCGATTTTACGAAAAGATTTTGTGGTTGATGCTTTTCAAATTGTGGAAGCTAAGGCAATTGGAGCAGATGCTATTTTATTAATTGCAGCTTGTTTGACAAAAGAAGAGTTGAAAAATTATGGGAAATTGGCAACAGAATTGGGATTGAGTGTTTTGTATGAAATCCATAGCAAAGAAGAGTTGGATAAAATTTCTGATTTGGATGGGAAAATTATTGGAATCAACAATAGAAATTTAAAAACATTCAAGGTAGATTTAGAGCATTCTATAGCTTTGGCAAGTCAAATTCCAGACAGCTGTGTGAAAGTTTCTGAAAGTGGAATTAGTGATCCAAGAATTATTTCAGGTTTGAAAGAATATGGTTTTCAAGGTTTTTTAATTGGAGAAAATTTTATGAAGACTGCAAATCCAGGTTTGGCTTGCCAAGAATTTATAGCCCAAATGCAATAATTACAGGTGTTTGACGTTTGAAACAGGTAATTGAATAGATTAAAGAAATAAAAAATGAAAATAAAAGTATGTGGTATGAGAGCTCCTGAAAATATTCAGGAAGTAGCTGCTCTAAATCCAGATTACATGGGGTTTATTTTCTTTGAAAAATCAGCAAGAAACTTTTCCGGAGGAATTCCAAAAATAGATGCCAATATAAAAAAAACGGGAGTTTTTGTAAATGCAACTTTTGAATTTATTCAAGCTAAAATAAATGAATTTGACTTCAAAGCAGTGCAGTTACATGGCAAAGAAAGTCCAGAGTTTTGCCAGGAAATAAAAATATTGGGTGTAGAAGTATTTAAAGTGTTTTCAGTAAAGAACAATTTTGATTTTTCGATATTGAATGCTTATGAAGGGATCGTAGATTATTTTTTATTTGATACCAAAGGAGAACAGCCAGGGGGAAACGGATTTGTTTTCGATTGGGAACTATTACGAAATTATAAATCCAAGACATCTTTTATTTTAAGTGGAGGTATTGGGTTGAATGAAATAAATGCGGTAAAAGAAATACTGAAAACAGATTTACCTATACATGCATTAGACATTAACAGTAAATTTGAAATAGAACCTGCATTGAAGGATATAGATCAGTTAAAAGAATTTTTTAAAATAATAAGAAGAGAATAAAGGTGTGAGTTTTTGAAGTTTGGTAATGTTAATTACACAAATCAAAGATTACACAACTTAACAATAAAAAATATGGAACCAAAATTTCAACCAACAAAAGAAGGATATTATGGACAGTTTGGAGGAGCATTCATTCCAGAATTGTTGTATCCAAATGTAAAAGAACTTGAAGACAGTTATTTAGATATTATTTATTCTGAAGAATTTCAAAAAGAATACAAGTATTTATTGGATCAGTATGTAGGTAGACCTACACCTTTGTATTTAGCCAAACGATTGTCTGAAAAATACAAAGCTTCCATTTATTTAAAAAGAGAAGATTTGTGCCATACAGGTGCGCATAAAGTAAACAATACAATCGGACAAATATTAGTAGCCAAGTATTTAGGTAAAAAGCGAATTATAGCTGAAACCGGAGCAGGACAACATGGAGTTGCTACAGCTACGGTTTGTGCTTTAATGGGCTTGGAGTGTATTGTTTTTATGGGAGAAGTTGATATAGAACGTCAAGCCCCAAATGTAGCTCGTATGAAAATGTTGGGTGCTAGTGTAATGCCTGCAAAAAGCGGAAGTAGAACGTTAAAAGACGCAACGAATGAGGCGATTAGAGATTGGATAGGGAACCCTGAAGATACTTATTATTTGATTGGCTCAGTAGTTGGTCCGCATCCTTATCCAGATATGGTAGCACGTTTGCAAGCAGTTATTAGTGAAGAAATAAAAGCACAACTTTTAGAACAAACAGGAAAAGAAAATCCTGATACAGTAATTGCTTGTGTTGGTGGAGGTAGTAATGCGGCAGGTGCTTTTTATCATTATTTGGAAGATGAAAGTGTGGAGTTGATCGCTGTAGAAGCTGCTGGTTTAGGAGTAGATAGTGGAGAAAGTGCTGCAACATCTCAGTTGGGTGAAGTTGGTGTTATTCATGGGAGTAAAACGATTTTAATGCAAGACGAATATGGTCAAATTATAGAACCTTATTCTATTTCTGCAGGATTGGATTATCCTGGAGTTGGACCTTTACATGCTTATTTATATGAAACGAAAAGAGCTACTTTTTTAAATGCAACGGATCAAGAAGCATTGGATGCTGGTTATGAATTGTCTAGAACAGAAGGTATCATTCCAGCTTTAGAGTCGGCACATGCTTTGGCAGCTTTGGATAAAATGGACATAAAAGAAGGTCAGGTGATTGTTTTGAACCTTTCTGGAAGAGGAGACAAAGATTTGCAGACATATATCAAGCATTTGAAATCATAAGTTTGAATTTTTAGTACAATAGGTTTTATTTAGTCACTCCCCCTACAAAGTGAACTATTTAAAATAATTTAAGAAAAGTGAAATTAGAGAAGAAAAGTGGGGGAATTAGATTTAAGAAAAAATAAAAATCATTGTTTACTTTTGATTTTAGTTGTGTTAGATTGTTTTTTATGCTTAAGAGTAACAGCACAAAAAATTGAATTTGTTCAAAGAACTGGAGTAGAGAATCCATTAGATGGAGCAGAAGTTACTTCTGGACTTACTTCACATTCTATAGATATAGATGATGATGGGGATTTTGATTTGTTTATGGGGAATAGTAATGGAACAATTTTTTATTATGAAAATATAGGTACTATCGAAGAACCAAATTTATTTGATCAGCAAATAGGAGTAGGAAATCCGCTTTATGGAATTGATGTAGGAACAAAGTCAGCACCTACATTTGTAGACATAGATAAGGATGGGGATTTTGACGTATTTATAGGAGCCACAAATTCAATATCTTATTATAAGAATATAGGAACTAAAACGGCAGCTGTCTATGAATTACAATTATTAGACAACAACCCGTTAAAATCTATTACAAGTAGTGGAGATAGAGCTTTTACTGTGACTTTTTTGGATATAGATTCGGATACAGATTTAGATGCTTTTATAGGTTGGGTTGATTATGATGTGGTTAATAGTCAGGGAATTGTTTTTTGTGAAAATATAGGAAACCTTTCTGTTCCTGTTTTTGAAAATAAATTGGGACCAGAAAATCCTTTTGAACAATTTGATAAATTGTACCCCAAGCCTATTTTTATTGATATAGATGCTGATGATGATTTTGATGTTTTTATAGGTAAAGGAGATGGTGATTATTTGTTTTATGAAAATATTTCTGATACAGCATTGGATGTGAAAAAGGATATAAATATTGGTTTTGAAATGTACCCCAATCCTGTAAAAGATATATTAACGATTTCTTTATTAGGAAAAGACATCCATGTTAAGATATATGATTTGTTAGGGATGCAAGTACTATCAAAAGATTTGACTGATAATAATGAAACGATCGATGTTCGTAGATTAACTGCCGGAATCTATGTTGCTGTAATTGATGATGGAAAAAATAGAATTAGTAAAAAAATAATTGTTTCTAAATAAAGAATAGAAAAGATAATAGAGTATAGAATGGTTTTAAATGAACCTTTATATATTCGTAAAATAATATTTATAAGATATGAGCTCATTAATAAATTTATTAAAGACGAAACAGAATAGATTGTGTTCTGTGTTTTTTTCAGCTGGTTTTCCAAAACTGGACGATACGGTTAAAATAATTGAAGGTTTAGATGCAAACGGTGTTGATTTTATTGAAGTAGGTTTGCCTTATTCAGACCCTTTAGCAGATGGGACTACAATTCAATATAGTAGTTCTGTGGCTTTAAAAAATGGAATCAATTTGGATATTATTTTTGATCAATTAGATGCCGTTAAGAATAAAGGAGTAAAAGCACCATTGGTATTAATGGGTTATTTAAATCAAGTTTTAAAATACGGGGAAGATAAATTTTGTCAACGCTGTAAAGACTGTGGAATTGAAACCGTAATTCTTCCAGATTTGCCAATGATAGAATACGAAAATCATTACAAAGCATTGTTTGCAAGTTATGGAATTTCCAATGTGTTTTTAATTACGCCTCAAACCTCAGAGGAACGTATTCGTAAAATTGATGGCATGACAGATGCTTTTATTTACGTGGTAGCTTCTTCTTCGATTACGGGAGCTAAAGGTGAAATATCTGAAGGTCAGATAACGTATTTCAAACGTATCAAAGGAATGAATTTAAAAAGTACATTAATCGTTGGGTTTGGAATTTCTAACAAGTCTACTTTTGATACTGCTTGTAAGTACATGAACGGGGCAATTATAGGTTCTGCATTTGTCAATTTTTTGGATGCAAATGGAACTGATAACATTGGTGATTTTGTTGAAGGAATTATTTAAAAAAGGAAGCCTTATTCTTTAATAAACAAAATTAAAAAGAATGCATAAGCTTCTTAGAGAAATCTAAGGAGCTTATTTTTTTCTAGAAATACGTTATGGAAATTAAGATTACCAATTGGGTTTTAAAGAGTCTTTTAAAATTGATTTTATGTTTCTTTTAGATAATAGCTACGGGAAAGATGATTAAGAAATATAAATGAAAAAGGAGTGAATTATATATGCTGTTTTGATGTTTAATAGTATTATACTATTTATAAACGTTTGTTTTCCATTTATTAATCAAACAGATCATTTTGTGTATTTTTTGATCGAAAGCATGTATGAATTATCCTTTTCTTCTTTTAATTACTAAATTTGCACAGTTATATTTATTGAAAAAAATTTTATACCCCCTGTATTAAATTTTTATTAAAATAAGTTTTCCCCCAAAAGCTTGCAAAATTTTTAAAATTATGAGCAATCATATTTCAAGGGGGACGAGGGTTAAAATCGTAAAAAAAGTACTCATATTATTTCTTTTTTTTGGCAATACAATAATTGCTCAGAATACTACAGGAACTTGGACCGTTTCTGGAAGTGGATCATCTTCTACTTGGACAGCAACCACTTCTAATGGAATTAGTGTAACAACAGACCCGAGTGTTTACGGTAGCGGAACTGGAAATACACTTAATGATTTCGTTAATGATAATATGGGCTGTAATACCACAGCATATAGTGATCCAAATATTGTAGGAAATCCATCGTTAAGTATCAGACACACATTCCCAGATACCGAGTCTATTATTTTTACATTTGATAGATATGTAGTAAACCCAATCTTACATTTAGATAGAATGGGAGGTGGTGGTGGAGCCAATAGCACAACAACATCAACTTTAATAACACTTACAACTCCTAATATTACCTTTACACGCTTGTCTGGAAATGATGTCAATTTTGAAGCTTCATCAACTGCTATAACTAGGACACCGTCAATAACTTACAATACACTTCCTTCTGAATGTGGTCCAAACGAAGATGGGACAGCATCTGGTAGTATTCGTTTAAATGGAACCTTCAATACATTTACTATTGAGTTATCTCCAAACCCTGGTAGTGCTACAGGAGTGAACGATCGTTTTGAATTTGCGTTTAGTGATGTCAAAGGTCTGGATACAGATAATGATGGAATTGATGATTTGAATGATATTGATGATGATGGAGATGGAATTCTAGATACTCAAGAAATTTGTGATAATATAACATTGCCTTTTACTTGTATTTCTGCAGATCCAAGTGGAGATGCTGATGGAGATGGAATTGAAAATTATAAAGATGCTAATTTCAGTACAGGAGTAAGTGGAGATACTCTTAATGCTAATGGGACTTGGACGAGTTTAGATTTAGATGGAGATGGTGTTCCTAATCATTTAGACTTGGATACAGACGGAGACGGAATACCCGATATTGTAGAAGCACAAAGCACCTTGGGGTATAGTGCCCCAAGTGGCACAGATACAGACTCTGATGGGCTAGATGATACTTTCGATTCTGACAATGGAGGAACAGCAGTTTCTTTAATTAATACAGATGGAACAGGAGATGGTGCTGATTATAAAGATACCAATTCAGACAATCAAGGAGCTAATGATACTATAGAAGCAGGAATTACATTATCAGGTACGGTTGGTGACAATGGACTGGATAATAATGTAGAAAATTCTGATGATTACATAGATGTTAATGGAAGTTTAGACAACACACAAGAAGATAATTTTTTAGATTATGATGGTGATGCAACAACTGGAGGTGATGTAAATTATAGAGACTTAACAGATACAATTGTAGATACTGATGGAGATGGTATCAATGATGGTGATGATTTAGATGATGACAATGATGGGATACTAGACGTTGATGAAATATTCACAACTCAACAATGTTCTGGAAGTATAACCACAGCAGTAGATAGATTGACTATAAACGGTGGAGGTTCAGGAACCGTACAAAATATTGATTTGTCCTTTATGGGAGTATCAATTGGAGATGAAGTAATGGCAAGTAATATATTAGCAAGAGGAGATATTGACAATACAGCTTTAACAGAAGGCTTTTCTTTAAATTTTAATAGTCTAACTACTACAGCTATATTATTAACTAATGGACTGCAATGTAGTGCCACTCTTAATGCAGTTTCTCCGGCAGTGAGTGAAACATTATCTGTTATTGATATAGGTGGAGGAGTGCCTGGTATTACAATACAAGCAACTACGCTTTCAGGAGTAGGGAATTTTTGTGATGAAAATGGAGGACAAGCAACAGCAGATTTAGCATTAGAATATACTGTAAATATTAGTTGCGGGAATGTAACAGTTGTATTTGATTCTGATGGTGATGGCATCCCGAATCGTTTGGATTTGGATTCAGACAATGATGGTATTCCTGATAATATCGAGGCACAAACAACTTCTGGATACATTCCTCCATCAGGAACAGTTGATGGCAATGGAGTCGATTTAGCATATACTGGTGGAATTACTCCGAACAATCACGATGGTACAGATTTTCCTGACTTTTTAGACATTGATTCAGACAATGACGGCACTTTTGATATTGTAGAATCTGGTAGTGGTCTAACGGATGGAAATGCCGATGGAAAAACGGACGGAGCTGTAGGTGTAAACGGATTAGACAATACTTTAGATAATGGGGATACTTATGTGGATGTCAATGGTAATTTTGACAATACCGTTACTGATAATTTTACAGATACGGATGGAGATGTGAATAGCTCTGGAGGTGATTTGGATTATAGAGATACAATAAATGGTGTAGATACTGATGGAGATGGTATTATTGATAGTATTGATATTGATGATGATAATGATGGGATTTTGGATGATACAGAATGTGGTTCAATAAATTTAGCATTAAACAAAACTGCAACGGCAGAAAGTAATGAAACGGGGCATCTTCCTTCACATGCTGTTGATGGAAATACAGCAACGAGTAATTATTGGGGTGCAAATCCCTATCCAAAGTGGTGGCAAGTAGATCTAGGAGCGAGTTATTCTATAAATAATATTCGTGTGATAAATTATTATGGAAGTAGTCGTTATTACCATTACAATATTCAATATTCTACGGATGGAACTAATTGGACGATTGTTGCTTCAAAAAGTGATAATTCTATTGCAACTGCTAATGGAGATTCATTTGTTTTTACAGCTGTAACAACACGCTATTTACGTGTGAATATGACTTTTAATAGTGCAAATCCAGGTGTTCATATTGTAGAATTCGAGGCATATTCTTGTTTAGATACAGACGGTGATGGTATTATAAATAGTCTTGATATCGATTCAGACAATGATGGTATTCCAGACAATGTAGAAGGACAATCTACTATAGGCTATATTGCCCCAACAGGAAGTGTGGGTGCAAATGGTTTGTACGATATCTATGAAAACAATGATACATCAGGTGCTACAAGTTTTACCTCTGTAAATACAGACAGTTCAAATGATGCCATTCCCGATTATTTAGATACGGATTCAGATAATGACGGTATACCTGATATTCAAGAAAATGGAGACTCTGACAGTACAGTTAGTGGAACAGATACCGATGGGGATGGATTGGATGACAATTTTGAAGGTACAAATCTAAATGATGGTTTTGACTCTAATGATGAAATCAATACGCCAGAATCTGATTTACCTGATACTGATTCTGATGTGTCAGGAAGTGGAGATGTAGATTATAGAGATGATACAGAAAGCCCCGTTGTTTCAGGAATTACAGGGAATATTCTTTGGTTACGAGCAGATATTGACGTTACTGAAATTTCTGACGAAGTTACAAATTGGGATGATCAATCAGCAAGTAATCATGATGCAACAGCAACAGTAGGGCCTGATAAAATAGAAAATAGTTTGAATTTTAATCCGACTTTTCATTTCAGAAGTTCAGATGAGGAGTATTTGCAAATCACAGGAGGTGTTTTAGAAACAGCTACATTTAGTAATATTTGGACATATGTGGTTAGTTTGTCAAATGAAATAAAAACATCTTATACATTTGCTAGTGGTTCATCAGGAACAGCTTTTAACATGCAAACACCCAATGGTTCTTCTAACTCTACTTTTTCATTTGGGGCATCAACAAGTATATCTACTAATTGGGGAACATATATCAATCAGTTTCATTTATGGAATGGTGGAAGCAGTACAACAGCAGCATCCACACCTTCTGCTACAAATAAATCATTGTATAGAGATGGTTTGTTGTTAGGGATAAGTAGTGGTGCTAGTACTGTAACTGCAACAGGTGAGAATTTTTATATAGGAACAGATGAAAATACAAGTAATTTTTTCAATGGAGAAATTGCTGAAATTATGGTTTTTAATGAAGCTCCTTCTTCTAAAAGACAACAATCTATACAGTCTTATTTGGCAATCAAATATGGAATTACATTAAGTCCTGTTGATAATGATTTGGACATTATAGAAGGGGACTATCTTTTGGCAGACGAAAACACTAAAATTTGGAATTATACAGCAAATAGTATTTACCATAACGATGTAGCAGGAATTGGTAGAGATGATGTTGTTGTTTTAAATCAAAAACAATCCAAATCAATCAATACAGATGCGCTCATAACTATTGGACTGGGAAGTATTGCTGCTTCAAACGTAACAAATGTCAATACTTTTTCAAAGAATAAAAACTTCTTGGTTTGGGGAAATAACAATGGAAGTCTTTCTTCTGTTGCTTCATCAGAACTTATTTGTGCACCAGAAAAAACATTGAATAGAATTTGGAAAATTATTGAAAATGGTTTGGTTTCTTCTGTTCAAATAGCAGCTACAAAAAGTACAATAGATAATTTATTAGACACTCCTTCAACAATAAAAGCGTTGAAAGTAGCTGATGACGCAGGTTTCACCACCAATGTAGAATTTATACCTATTGAAGTTGCTACAGTAAACGGATCTTCACAATATACAGTCAATTACAATTTTGAAGGGACTAAATATTTTACTTATACTGAAATAAATGGTATTTTTTGGAATGGAGATTTGAATGCTTGGGTAGGTGGAAATGCCTCAGGAGGAACAAATGAAGGGGCCGCCAGTACGAATGTAAATGACACTGACAAAGTAATGATTATTGATTCACAAACGTCCCTAACCCATGCTACCTTGAATCAAAATGCGAGAGTCGAATGTGTATGGATCAAAGAAAATTCCAAACTTACCGTTTCAGATGCTCATTTTTTAGAATTCGACGAAGATTTTATTTTAGATGGTGAATTGAGAATGATTCAAGACGCACAATTGATACAAACGCATACGGGATCAACGAATGTAGAAGGAACTGGTAAAATTTATATCGATCAAAAAGCAACGGTTCCAAATGTATACCGTTATCATTATTGGTCTTCGCCTGTGATAGAAGTAGGTAAAGCTACTTTTAGTGTTGGTGCCGTTATGAAAGACGGTACCATTCCAACTTCAGAAATATCCAATCCACAAGACATTACTTTTATAGAAAGTACTACGAGTTATGATGGAAATAGTACATCTCCTATTACAATTGCCAATTATTGGATTTGGTCATATATCAATGGTACAAATGGAAGTGGATGGGTACAGAAAAAAGACAATGTAGCGATCAATAGAGGTGAAGGATATACGATGAAGAGTACGGGTAGATCTGGAGGACAAAACTATACTTTTGTAGGGAAACCTAATGATGGAACAATAACAATTCCTGCAATTAAGGACGCCAACAGTTTGATTGGAAATCCGTATCCTTCAGCATTAGATGCCATCGATTTTATCAATGAAAATGATGCTGTTTTAGACGGTACCCTTTATTTCTGGGAACACAAAGGAGAAGCAGCTTCAAGTACACTTACTGAAGGACATAATATTGGTGGATATCAAGGAGGATATGCGACTAGGAATTTAGCGATGGGACTTGCTCCACAATCCCCTACGGCTGGTACTGGAGGACTTGGAAATCATACTTATAGTAGCCCAGGAAGGTATATAGCGGTTGGACAAAGTTTCTTTGTAGGGGCAATTGCTAATGGAAATATAACCTTCAAAAACAGTCATAGAAATTATCAAGCCAATGATGGAAGCAATTCCATTTTTTTAAAAGGGACTAAGAAAACTGAAAATTATAGAGCTCAAAAGACAACAATTGAAAAAAACATTTCACATATAAAATTGGGCTTTGAATATGTCAATGACGCTAGTGTAGGTATTCATAGGCAAATTGGTCTGGCCTTTGACAACGCTCTTACTTTTGATTTTGAAAAAGGATATGATAGTCACGCTTATGACTTGCAAGGAAATGATGCTTATTGGAAATTTGCAAATAGTGAAAATAAATACTCTATTGCAGGGATACAAAACCCAGAAGTAGATACAGAAGTGCCACTGGTTATAACAATAGACTCAGATAAAGACATTAAAATAATGATAGATAATCACCTGAATTTTGAAAGGCTTGTTTGCCTTAAAGACAAGCTTACCAGTAAATCTTATGTTTTGACAAGTACTCCTACAACGATGTCTTTAAAAACAGGAACCTATGAAGATCGATTTGTTATTGTATTCAAAGAAAATAGCGTTGATGAAAATTTGGCTGTAGAAACAGAACAAACAAAGGGTTTAAAGATATACTTTGATAATGAAAATAATACTTTAAAAATTATCAATCCTAAACATATACCTATTAGTAAATATGAAATTATTGATATTTCTGGAAGTATTTTAAAAGCAAGTGATTTAAAAGAAAATCCTAATGAAATTTTAGTTAGAAATATATCTAATGGTATTTATATAATAAGACTTGAAACCGAGGTTGGATTGCTAACTCGTAAAATAGCCGTTTTTTAAATGAAACATATATAGCATTAGATATATTTGTCGGTAAAAAAGGATTCTGAAATGATTTATGTGATGAAATATGTAAGTCTATTTTAGATAAAACAGTTGCCTAAGACAATGTGAAAAATAAGTTTCTTAGAGAAACCTAGGGAGCTTATTTTTTTTCAACAAATATGTCATGGAAATTAGCTATAAAGGTAGTTGACAAAGGGATGGTCTCATCAGATTTTTTCACATGGATATTGAATTTTTTGTTTTCTTTATCAATAGAAGAAATTTGATTTTTATTGACAAGATAGGAACGTTGCGTTCTTAATATATTGTAAGGCTTTAGTGCTGTCTCTATTGTTTTCATTGTATTTCTAATAAGAATACTCTTGGGAGTGTCGTTTAGAAGATAAAAGATTTGAATATAATTTTCTATTGATTTTACATACAATATAAGGTTGTGGTCGAGCGTAATTTTAGTTTTGTTATTGGCGTCTTTAATGGCAATTAAGTACTCTTTGTTTATACGATAAAACTCTTTTTTTGTAATAAACTGTAGTATAGAGAAACTAGCAAAATAGCACAATAGCATTCCCAAAGAAGTATGATACATTGCGGTAGAAAATTCTGAGGATAAGACCATATTAGGATCTCCAAAAAAAAATAAATTTAGAGAAGTTACAATTAGAATCTCTAGTAAAATCCAAAGGCCTAATTTAAGAATTGTAAATTCGATTTTTTTAAAAAACCTTCTAAGAAAGAACTGTGTAAATAATATGCCACCGCAAAGAGGTAAAATGTATAAAGAGAGTAGTATGTTTTTATTAAGGTGTTTGAAATTCGTCCAAGAATAGATATTAAAAGGTTCAAATAAATTAATAAATAGGACACCAAACAAAAAAATGATGGCTAAAAACAACCATTTTTCTTTTACCGTTTCTAAAAAATAAATTTCTTTTTTCAACCACACGAACATGGCAAGCAATATACTGTTTTTTATGAAATGAAACTCAACCTATCGGGGTACAAAAATTAATAATTGGTCATTGTAAGTGTCAGTGTTCGCATATTTTGTTCGTTATTACTTGGGATTATTAAATACCCTGCATCAGAATTTTTTATTTTTTGAAGGCTGTAATTTTTAATTTCTTCTTTATTTATCTTAGAAAGATGAGGGATGAAAACCAAAGTAGGAGCTGTATTTGACTTAGCTTCCATCCATCTCATTGTGAATTTTGCATTGTCAAAATCATTTTGATAACTGATTAGTTTACCATTTACATATGCTGGATATGTTCTAACCAATATTTTTTTAAAATAATCCAAATTTTCAGTGCCCGTGTTGTAAGACCAATAAGCATTCCCAAAATTATTTTGTTCTATCAAGGCAATAGCATCTTTAGCTACTGGAATTACGCTTTTAGAACTTCCATAAAATGCGCCCCATTCACCTAACCAAACAGGCATTTTTAGCTGCATGCCTTTTTTCTTGATTTGATTGAAGATATAGGAAACTCGCTCGTTTGAAGCAGAGGCTACTGCTTCTGTATCCGTCACAAGATCATATCCATGCGGAGCGTATGCTACAAGAGGATCAGGAGTTCCATCACGTAACAAAACACGTTTTATGCTACTTTGCACACCTGTATTTCCAAAATAACTATGCTCAAGAAATAAAATATGTTTGTCATCCACAGTTCTGATAGCATTGCTGACTTTTTGATACATGTGTTGCAAATGATTTGATTCAAATTCTTTATTTAATTCAAAAAGTTGACTAAATACAAAGTCATAATTCTTTTGATTGGAGAGTACCTCTAAAGCCTTTATTCTACTTTCTTGATGCTCCCACATTTCCATCAATTGACTTTCAGTGAGCACGTCTCCTGTTAAATTGTAATGCAATTGCCCATATGCTTTTAAAAGTATGAAGGTAGATTGTATTCCTGAAGATCCAGGAAAAGGTTCATTCATAATATCATATCCGATAACAGTTGTATTGTTGGCATATCTTTTTGCTATGTGTTTCCATAATGCTGCATAATGATCTTGGATTCCAATACCATCGCTGGCAGGTTTGTTTTTCCAAAAATTATCAAAAGAGGTTTGTACCGCTTCACTTAGCATATACGAATCACTCCAGATAGCCCCAGTAGCATGTGGCTTTCCTTCATCCAATGTAGCCCATTTCGGAGCGCCATCACTGTATTTAACACTATACAGATCCTGATGCATGTCTAAAACAACAAAAATATTATTTTCTTTGGCCCAAGCTACCCGTTGATCGATTTCCTTAAGATATGCTTCGTTGTATTCTCCTGGGCTAGGCTCCAACCTGTCCCAAATAATAATGAATCGGATGCAATTCACACCCCATTTTTTTAGATTTTGATATACCTCTGATCCACCTTTAAAAATGTATCCTTCTTCTTTAGATTTACTCACAATATTTATCCCATTTAAGATAACTTGCCTACCATTATTATCAACAAACAAATCTTTGTTTACTGTAATAGAATTGGGTAAATAGCTTTCTGTATGATGGCTATCATTCGTTTCGCAAGCAGAGAAAAGAATAAGGCTCATAATAAGTAGAAAACATTTCGAGGGTTTAAGAGAGTTGTTTTTTAATGTATGGATGAGTAAATGGTTCAACATTATGGAAGTATTTCGTGAATTTTAATAGTATTGGTGGAGAGGTATAACAAAGTCGTTTAAAACAAATAATAGAGATTGCTTTTCTAAGAAGTAACTTTCTTTTTTCTTTTTCCTTGGAAACTTATTTCAGCTCCATCAGATGTTGTTGAAGTACCTTCAAGTTGATTTTTTGTTACTTTCATTGAAACATCAATAGTTGTGTCTTCAATTTGAGCACTACCCGTAATTGTGTTTTTTTTGATTTTTACATCTTGTAAGTCTATTTTTCCTCCTTGATCAAAAGTAATTGCAACTGCATTTTTTCCTTTTGTCTTACTTATTTTTATTGTTCCTGATTCATACTCCCAAGATACATCTTCAGCATTAAAATTAAAAGTACCATAAACTTTCGAAGTCTGAGCATACGTGTTTGTAAAAAGTCCTGTTGCAAGAATAAATAACGTTGCTGCGAATAATTTTTTCATAATGTGTTATATTTTAAAATGTTTGTAATTCATGGCAAATAAAGATAGATACTCGGTTTGTAACTAGTAATAATGTGTTTATGTGACCAAATTACACTATAGTGGGGCGAATTTACCTCCGTCAAATAAAAAGGGATTAATAAATATTGAAAATTAAAGTTCAGAAAAATTTCCTCCGTAACTTTGTTGCTTTAAAATAAGAACTAGAATGATAGATGCAATAAGAAGGTTTTTAAAAAGTGCGGACTTTTATAAAAGTCTAACACTAATAATTGCAACACTAATTCCAATTTTGGTAAGTGAGTTTTATTTTTCTAAGGTAGAAGTTGGATTTGCAATAGCGTTGGGTGTTTTTTACAATTCACCAACAAATATCGCAGGAAGTGTAAAGCATAGGACTATCGGAATGCTTGTTTCTATTGGGCTGACGACATTGGCAACTTTAATAACAGGGTATGCAGCTATGAATTTGTGGATTTTGTTACCGGTATTAGGTCTTCTAACTTTTTCAATATCCTACATTGCTGTCTTTGGTTTTAGAGCTTCTTTAATTTCTTTAGGCGGAATGTTGGCTGTGGTAATAAGTTTTGCAAATTCGTATGTAGATGTTTCGGTATTGGAGTATGCTGGACTTATTGGTTTGGGTGGACTTTGGTATTTGTTGTTGTCAAGTCTTTTTAATTTTTTGAACCCAAAATTGTATGTAGAAGAGTTGCTTTCTGATACAATGGAATTGACTTCTAAATATTTGGAAATAAGAGGGAAGCTATTGATAGAAAAAGAGAATAGAAAAGAACTGAATAAAAAACTTTTTGAATACCAAGCAAGTTTAAGTGCGAAACATGAAACGCTAAGGGCGGTTATTTTAACAAGAAGGCAAAAATCAGGTTTTTCTAATAGAGTACGTAGAAAATTATTGATATTTATTGAGTTGGTAGATATGTTAGAACTCGCAATTGCCAATCCAATAGATTATGATAAAGTAGATGTGTTTTTTAAAGAAAGACAAGAAAATATTACACCTTTTGTCGATTTGATTTTTGAAATGGCAAATCACCTAGATTACATTTCAAAAGTTGTAATACGTGGTGAAAAAGCAAAAGGAAGTTCAAAAATCAGATTTTTATTAAAGAGAATTAGAGAATCCATAGATCTTTACAAGTTATGAGTTGACTTGTTTCAATGAAGAGATGGTTTTTTTATGATGATAAATTTATTTGAATATCAAGAAGCACAAGCACAAAAATTAAATGCAATAGAGAGGGTGCTGAATGTACTTACAATTAATAATAGTTTGACTTCTGGAAACAACGAAGAAGCGCGTTTTTTAACACCACAAGATTATGGTTTCAATAAATTAAGGGAAAATTTCAGTTTAAAATCTTCGATATTTAAACATTCTTTGCGTTTGTCAATAATGATGATTGTTGGTTTTTTAATTGGAGAGATTTTTTCCTTTCAAAATCCCTATTGGATTTTAATTACTTTGTTGGTAATCATGCGGCCGAGTTATGGTTTGACTAAAGAAAGGATGCAACATCGTGTTATTGGTACGCTTATAGGTGCAGTTCTAGCTTTGATTTTGGTTTACTTTATTCAAAACACTATTGTATTCGGCGTGTTGGCGGCAGTGACTCTAGTACTAGCTCTTTCGTTGGTACAATTGAATTACAAAACATTTGCAGTTTTTATAACCTTGCATATTGTTTTTATGTACGCAATTTACAGTCCAGACGTGTTGAATACCGTGCTATTTAGAGTAATAGATACTGTTGTAGGCGCTGGCTTGGCAATGTTATCCAATTTGTTTTTATTTCCTTCTTGGGAATTTATGACAGCAGATGAGTCAATTTGTGAAGCTTTAGAAGCAAATAAAATGTATTTGAAAGAGATTGATGCCAGTTATCGTAGTAAAAAAAGAAAAACTACAGAATACAAACTGGCAAGAAAAAAAGCTTTTTTAGCAATGGGTGATTTAAATGCTGCTTTTCAAAGAATGACACAAGATCCAAAATCCAAACAAAAATACTTTTCTGAAATTTATAAAATTGTAGAATTAATCAATACTTTTTTGTCGTCTTTAGCTTCCTTGGGAACGTTTATAAATTCACACAAAACAACCGCAGTTTCCAGTTCAGTAGATATATTTGTACTAAACATTAAAGATTGCTTAGGGAATGCAAAAGAATTATTAGGCAATAAAGAGTTGACAAATTTGCATGCAGCTGACGAAATACAAGAAGCAGTTGTTATACTTGAAAAGAAATATGAGGAGTTGACAAAAAATTACGATAAGATTTCTATAGAATCAAAAGAAAGTGAGCTATCAGAAGCAGATATAGCATTGCAAATACAAGAGATGAAATTGGTTTTAGAACAGTTGTCTTACTTGTATAATTTGGCCAAGAGTATCGTACAATATGTGCAGATTTATCAAGATAAAAAAAGACAAAAATAAGATGTATAAAACAATTTCCTTACAGAAAAATAAAGTGTATTCCATATTTATGAATGATTGGGATGAAGAGATTACTGGAGTATTTGTTGATGAAGGAAAATACTGGATTTTACTACAAGACAATCAAAATGATTTTTTATTGGATGGGTTGCGCTTTCTTAACAAGCAAAATATTGATGAAATCCTTAGAGAAGAAGACGAACAATTCAAAGAAAAAATATTTAAATTAAAGTATCCAAGAGAAGTGGGGAATTGGGGTTACGATTTAGAAAATACAATTTCTTTGTTAGAACAAATCAAAACAGAAAATAAGTTATTTCATTTCGATACTGACGATGAAGAAGAAATTTTTGTTGGTCGTATAGTAGAAGTTTTTGAAAAGAGTTTTAAGCTACAAACTCTTACTTCAAAAGGATGTTGGGGCGATTTTTTTACTTCTGAGTTTTCAGAAATTAGTAGTATTGCAATAAATAATGACTATTTAAATTCTTTGAATTTACTATTGTCAGAAAAAGAAAAATAATAGCTACTATTAAAGTAATACAATTTTTTTATAGGTTTTAAATTATTTATACCGAGTATTTATAAGCGTATTTTGTACACTGATAGAGCGGAAGAGTGTTAGTCTCTAATAAATAAGTACTTATGGGTTAGGGCAGATGTCCTATTTTGTGTATGTTTGTGTCTGCTGGTTGCATTAATAATAATTTCAGAGGAAAATCTATTGAAAGTTATTCTCAATAAATTGTATTCATTTATACGATTTTTTTATTTGTACCAGTTTCATTAAACATTGTATGAGATAAATGGTGACTTTTTTTAAAGTGTTAAAGAAAAAAAATACGATTTTTTTTCTTTTTATATTGGTTTTGTTGACTTCTTGTAAAGAAGAGAAAATAGATTTCAATGCTCAGGTGCGACCTATACTTAATAAAAATTGTATCAGTTGCCATGGAGGCGTAAAACAATCTGGTGGATTTGGAATGATCTTTAGAGAAAATGCACTAGGGAAAACTAGAAATGGGAAAATAGGAGTTTTTCCAGGGCATCCCGAAAAAAGTGAAATGATTGCTAGAATCAATCATAAAGATCCAGAAATTCGGATGCCGCTAGAGCGTGAACCTTTGAAAAAAGAAGAAATAGCTATTTTAACAAGATGGATAAAACAAGGAGCCAAATGGGATGAACATTGGTCCTATTTAAAACCAAAAGAACCTGCATTAGTAGCGTCAAATTCGGATTGGTCATTAAATGAGATAGACAATTTTGTGGTAAATAAGATGGAAGAAAAAGGAGTTTTTCCCTCAGAAGAAGCCGAGAAGTATGATTTGATAAGAAGAGTATATCTTGATGTGATAGGAGTTCCTCCGCCATTATCCAAAGTAAAAGCTTTTGTGAATGATTCTTCTGAAAATGCCTACGAAAAATTAGTAGATGAACTATTGGAGTCCCCAGAATATGGAGAACATTGGGCGAGTATGTGGTTGGATTTGGCTAGATATGCAGATTCGAAAGGGTATGAAGCAGACCGAGCTAGAGAAATTTGGCAATACAGAGATTGGGTAATAAAAGCATTTAATAAAGACATGCCGTTTGATCAATTTACAATTGAACAATTGGCTGGAGACCTGTTGCCAAATCCAACAAAAGAACAATACATAGCAACAGCATTTCATAGGAATACATTGAATAATGGAGAAGGAGGGACCGATAATGAAGAGTATAGAATAGCAGCAGTAATAGATAGAGTGAATACCACATGGGAGGTTTGGCAGTCTACCACCATGAGTTGTGTGCAATGTCATAGTCATCCTTACGACCCTATTCGTCATAAAGAATATTATACTTCATTTGCTTTTTTTAACAATACCTCAGATTGGGATGTACCAACAGAGCACCCTTTGTATAGAGAGTTTGATACCCTTAATCAATCAAAATTAGAAGAAGTTAAGAAATGGATTTCCAGTTACTCATCTTCCAATGAAACCGATAAATGGGAGAAATTAATTCGAATTCAAGAGCCCAAAATAAGACCAGAAGATTTTGCAGAAACACATAATACCACACACTTCAATAGATCCAATCAGGATTATATGCTCGTTTATGACAACAGTTTTGTGAAAATTGAAAATGTCAATTTGGAAACTGTAGATAGAATTTATTTGAATTACAGACAAGGAAGTGGTGTTAAAGGAACTTTATTAGTGAAAAAAGACAGTTTAAACGGAATTGTAATAGGAAAGGTAGACTTGAATAAAACCAGAGGGTTTGTCAATATTCCTGTAGAAATAACAAGCAGTTCAAAAAAGGCAGCTGTTTTTTTTGAATTTATAGGCAAATCTAAAAATTTCAATTGCACTATAGACGGGTTTTTAATTGGAGAAAGATTACCAACAACAAAAAATGAAGAATACAGGAGTGTGTATAAAAAAATTGATAATTTGTTAAATGCACCTTCCAAATACAATACGCCAATTATGGTTGAAAAATCTGAAAACTGGAGTAGACAAACACACGTTTTTGAAAGAGGAAACTGGTTGGTAAAAGGAGATTCCGTATCAACGGGTATTCCAGAACTATTGAACCCAGAAAAGAAAGAATTTAAAAATCGATTGGATATGGCCAAATGGTTGGTTGGAAAAGAAAATTCATTGACTGGAAGAGTGATTGTAAATAGATTCTGGGCTAAAATATTCGGAAAAGGAATTGTAGTCACCTCCGAAGATTTCGGAACTTTAGGAGACCTTCCATCACACCCCGAGTTGTTAGATTGGTTGGCACTTCGATTTTCTAATGATTGGAAATGGAGTGTTAAAAAATTATTGAAGACCATCGTAATGTCAGCGACCTACAAGCAAACCTCAATAATATCAAAAGAAGCAAAAGAGATGGACCCAGAAAATCAATGGTTGACAAGAAGTCCAAGAGTACGACTTTCTGCGGAACAAATTAGAGATCAGGCCTTGGCTGTTTCTGGATTGCTAAGTGATAAAATGTACGGACCAAGTGTTATGCCTCATCAGCCAGAAGGAGTTTGGGTTGCGGTTTATAACAATTCTGTATGGAAAACAAGTGAAGGAGAGGATGCTTACCGTAGAGGTTTGTACACCTATCTGAGAAGATCTAGTCCATACCCTTCATTGATAAGTTTTGATGCCGCAGAAAGAGAATTTTGTTTGTCAAGAAGAATCAATACCAATACACCATTGCAAGCTTTGGTAACCTTAAATGATCCTGTATATATGGAAGCAGCAAGGAATTTGGCTATGCAAATTGAAAAAATAGAAGGCAATACAAATAAGAAAATTGAAACAGCATATATGAGGGTAATGGGTAAAGAAATTACCACCGAAAAAGCCAGTGTTTTGGCAAAGCTGTTTTCTGATACTTCTCTATATTATGAAAAACATATGGAAGAGGCTTACGAATTGGCAAAAACAGATCGTTTGGAATTGGCATCGCTTACCGTAATGGTGAATGTATTAATGAATATGGATGAATTTATTGTAAAAAATTAAAAGGGTTAAAAATGGATTTGTACAACGAAGCACAAAGGAGAAAATTAGAATATACGACTCGAAGACATTTTCTTAAAAAGTGCAGTACGGGTTTGGGGGGAATTGCTTTGTCATCTTTATTAGCTCCTCAAAATCTGTTTGGTAGTACTTCAGGGTCTCAAATGAATTTTGATCCAGAAATTCTTCCTCATTTTGTTCCAAAAGCAAAACGTGTCATTTATTTACACATGGCAGGAGCACCTTCTCAGTTAGAGTTGTTTGATTACAAACCTAAATTAAAAGAACTTCATGATTTAGATTGCCCAAAGTCTTTGCTTGAAGGAAAAAGATTTGCTTTTATTCAAGGAACACCTAAAATGTTAGGGCCTCAATATAATTTCAATCAATATGGGCAATCCGGAACTTTTGTTTCTGATGCGTTGCCACATTTTAGTAAAATAGTTGACGATGTAACCGTCATAAAATCGATGCATACAAGCGAGTTCAATCATGCGCCAGCACAGCTTATGCTACAAACTGGAAGTGCAAGACCTGGCAGACCAAGTATGGGAGCTTGGGTTACTTATGGATTGGGATCTGAGAATGACAATTTACCTGGGTATATGGTATTGGTATCTGGGGGGAAAAATCCAAGTGCGGGTAAAAATGCATGGGGGAGTGGTTTTCTTCCTTCTGAGTACCAAGGAGTACAGTGCCGTAATTCTGGAGATCCGATTCTTTATGTTTCAAACCCAGACGGTATGAGCAGAGATATTCGTAAAGAATCGTTAGACGCTATAAGTGCCATAAATAAAAGTCAATACAAAGAGTTCAATGACGATGAAACAATGTCTAGAATTTCTCAATATGAGATGGCTTTTAAAATGCAAGTTTCGGTGCCAGATGTAATGGATGTTTCAAAAGAACCAGAGTATATAAGAGAAATGTACGGAGCCAAAGAAGGAGAAACTTCCTTTGCGAATAATTGCTTATTGGCGCGTAGATTGGTGGAACAAGGTGTACGATTTGTACAATTGTATCATTGGGGATGGGACATGCATGGTGATAGCAAAGCAAGTTCTCTAAACGAAGGTTTGAAAACAAAATGTGAAGAGGTAGATCAATCAATGACTGCACTAGTACAAGATTTAAAGCAAAGAGGTTTGTTAGACGACACCTTAATTGTTTGGGGTGGAGAATTTGGAAGGACACCAATGCGAGAAAATCGTGGAGGTAGAATCATGCCTTATTATGGAAGAGATCATCATACAGAAGCATATTCTATCTGGATGGCTGGTGGAGGTGTAAAAGGTGGTCTTTCCTACGGAGAAACAGACGAAATAGGATATTATGGAATTAAAGATAGAGTTCATGTACACGATTTACAAGCAACCATTTTGAATCAATTGGGTTTGAATCATGAAAAATTCACCTATAATTTTCAAGGAAGAGATTTTAGACTGACAGACGTTCATGGACATGTAATAAAAGATATTCTTACTTAAAGCAGAAAAGTACTATTATGAAGCAAACTAGAAGAGAATTCTTAACAAAAGCTACTGCAGTAAGTGCAGGTTTGGCGCTAACAAGTATGAAAATTGATATGGATAAAGTAACTCCCAAAAAAGGATTTGGACTCAATATTTATGCAACTAGATGGGGGTTCAAAGGATCTATGGATGCATTTTGTAAAGAGGTAAAGAGAGAAGGGTTTGACGGTATTGAAGATTGGTTTCCGAATACGAAAGAAGATGAAGAAAGACTCTATGAAGCTTTGGATAAATACAATTTAAGATTCGGCGCTTTGACAGGAAGTGGAGGTAGTAATTTTGAGGAACACCGAGAAAGCTATTTTAAAAACTTAGTCAAGGTAGTGGCTAAAAAACCTGATTTTATCAATTGCCATGCGGGGAAAGATTTTTTCGAATTTGAAGAGAATAAACAACTTATTGATTTTGGAATACAACAAGCAAAAGACTCTGACATTCCCATTTATCAAGAAACACATCGTGGTAGAATATTGTTTGCACCACATATATGTGCCAAATTTATAGATGAAATTCCTGAGTTAAAATTGACTTTGGATATTTCACATTGGTGTGCCGTTGCAGAAAGTTTGTTAGGGAATCAAAAAGAAACAGTTGAAAAAGCTTTGAAAAGAACGGGACATATACATTCAAGAATTGGACATGAAGAAGGAGCTCAAGTTAGTGAACCAAGGGTGCCTGAATGGGAAAATGCTAAAAATGCACATTATGGATGGTGGGATAAAATTGTGAATTATAAGAAGGAAACTGGTCAAGTATTGACGATGACTACTGAATTTGGACCTCCAAATTACATGTGGACAACACCTTACACGAAGCAACCAGTAGCCGATCAATGGGCAATTAATGTACATATGATGCACGAATGGAGAAAAAGATACCTGTAATCCAATTTTTTAATATATAATAAATCGTTTATGACCCTGTTTTTAGAAACAAACACTTACTTGTTTTTTGGTAGATTTCATTCTTTGGTAGTGCATCTACCAATTGGTTTTATCATTTTAGCTGCATTATTTGAATGTATCTCTTGGAAAAAGAAGGTTGATTTTGATACTTCTATACAGAATGCATTAGTATTAGGTGCATCCTTTGGTGTTTTTGCAATTGTATTGGGTTTGATGTTGGCTTCTGATGGAGGTTATAATGAAGCTACTATAGCAATTCATAAATGGACCGGAATTGCAATGACATTGTTCTGTTTTGTAGCTTATTTCTTAAAGAAGAAAGTAAAGGAAAGAAGTGGATTGAAAAAAACCTATGTTACAGTATTGAGTTTGGTTGTTGTATTGATTTCTATTGCCGGACATTATGGAGGTAATTTGACCCACGGCTCTACTTATTTGTTTGAGCACGCACCTTTGTCAATAAGAACTATGGCTGGGTTGAAACCAGCAAGGGAAAGAATAACTGTTTTGGACTCTGCAATGGTTTATGAAGATGTGATACATCCTATTTTTGAAGCAAAATGCAACGTATGTCACAACAATGATAAAGCAAAAGGAGAATTGCGATTGATAGATGCAGAGACGATTTTAAAAGGAGGAGAAAATGGCGTTGTAATTGTGTCAGGAAATCCTTCTGAAAGTGATTTGTTTCGACGTGTAATGTTAGATCCGAATCATGACGATTTTATGCCAACGGAAGGAAGAACACCGCTTTCGAAAGAAGAGAAACTGTTGTTGAAGTGGTGGATAGAAGAAGGAGCTTCTTTTGATAAAAAAATTGTCGACTTGAAGTTGACAGATAGAATAAAAGTATATTTAGAAGAAGTAGGCATTGGTGTGAAAAAAACATTTTTGGAAAGTATAAACATAGCTAAAATAGAAAAAGAAATTATTGACAGGGTTGTAGCAGAAGGATTCAAAATAAAAAGAATTTCTAACAATAGTAATATGTTAGAAGTGACGTATTCTATTTACAATAAGGAAAAATTAAACAAAGAAAAGCTAAATGCATTGTTAGAGGCAAAGAAGCATATTGCTTGGTTGAATCTTTCAGGAATCTCATTGAATGAGAATTGGATTTCTCAAATAGCACAATTGGAAAACCTTACTGAATTAAGGATTAATGGTACAAATATCAATGATGTCGCTATAAAAAAGTTAGCGGTTCTTAAAAATTTGGAATATCTAAATGTATATAACAATGAACTTTCTGATAAAAGTGTTCAGAGTATACAACAACTATCAAAGTTGAAGAAATTGTATGTTTGGAAAACAAATATTAGCGAGGAAGGAATTGCAAAAATTCAAGAGGCTATTCTGGGTATTCGAATTGTTTCTGGAGTATGAAAATAGAAGAAGTGATAGTGTTCGTATTGACAAGTATTTCATTACAGTTTTACTAGGCCGTACGGTTTTGGGTATCATTTGTGTAGTGAAAAATACAATGGTTTTCCGCCAGCTACAGATGAGACTTCGTTATTCGTGTTTTTATTTTTTTTTAGCATAAAACTTATACGGTGTTGAGCAAACGTATTTGTGTTTTTTATTCTTTTTTTAATTCATAGGTAGTTGCCAATTTATTCTTGAAAGTCTCAAAATATCTCTTCAATTCATCAGTAGGTTGAAAATAAACTATATGTCCAACAGGAATGGATCCTTTGTTTATTTTGTACTCAATATTTGAACATTTCAATTCCTTTAATAAATCAGCAGATACTCTTATTTTACTAGTAGAATTTGAAACACTGATATAACAAACTGAATCATTATATCCTCCAAACCTTAGGTATGCACCTGTTAAAAAGGATAGTTTTTGTAAATCATTTTTAAAAATGTTTTTTTTCAGACTACCAGTGTAAATAGAATCAAAATTTTTGGTGTAAAAATCTTTAGTTTTAGTTTCGAATTCAAGTTTCAATTGTGCCAAATTTTTATTCCCTTTAGAAGTTTTTCTGCCAGAATACTTGTAAGTATAGAACTTCTCAATCTTACTGCTCAAAGACTTAGATAAAATTTCTAAGCGTTTGGTCGTTTTAATTGTAGTAGTTTGCAGATCTGAATATTTGCTTTTAAAAGTATTTAATATATAAGAAGCAATAGACTTTTCTTTAGCGTAATACTGTTCAAGGATTACATCTCCTTGGGGATTGCCATTAGCTTGATATTGATCAACTCGCTCGTTGATTTTTGGATATTTTTCACGCCCCATATAATCGCTTAATGTTCCAAGAAGAAAGTATTCCTTATCAATTTCAAGATTTAAGGTTTGTCCATTGGTATATTGAAATATATTAAGTAGCATAAATATCAGGAGTATTCGTTTCATATCGTGGCGATTTTTTAATGTTTACTAACGTTTAGTAGAAGAGCAGTAGCGGATTAAAAGAACTACCTTTCTACTTTGCAATATACTACATTAGAATAAAATAGCGATTTGAATTGGAACTCAAACCGCTGTTGCTTTTATAGATTGTTACCTGCTGGCATTCCTTGTTGCCTTCATAGTGCTTCCATTATAACTGCATTGAATTCTCCTGATGAGTGTCTTAGTGCTTTTAACTCTTTATAATCTTCAGAATCGTACCATTTGTTGGCTTGTTCTAAACTTGGAAATTGAATCATTACCAAAAATTGAGGGTTCCAATCTCCTTCAATATTTCTTATCTGCCCACCTGCAACAATGTATTTTCCACCAAACCTTTCTACGATGGGAAATACATTTTTTTTGTACTCTTCAAGTTTAGTTGAATCGGTAATCTTTACATTTTCAAATAGACAATACGCTGGTTTCATTTCATTTTGTTTAAAAGATGTTAAAATAATAATTGCACCAATACTTAATATTGAGCAAACTGAGTAGAGAATAAATTTTCTGTTCATAAGATATAGTTTTAATAAATAATTGTTGAAGCAAAAGTATTGCTGCGTTATTTAAAAAAAAATAAGAAATCTTAAGAAATAATTTTTAATACCTCGCTCGTATAGCACTCAAATGTTCAGGTGTTACTCCCAAATAATTTGCAATATCTTTTAATGGAATATGTTGATGAAAAGAGGGGTATGTCTTTACGAAATTTTCGTATCTCATTTTGGCTTTTAATGTTTGACATTGTAAAATCCTATCTTGATGATTAATTAAGGCATTTTCCATTTGTATTCTAAAAAAGCGTTCAAATTTAGGAATGCGCTCGTAAAGGTCTTCCATTTTTGATTTTGAAATTTGGAATACTTCTGTTTTTAGTAAAGCATCAATATACAATTGTGCTGAAGTTTCTTGCACATAACTTTTTAGGTCTCCTATCCACCAATTTACCTCTGCGAATTGAATGATATGTGTGCCTGAATCGTCTTGATAGTAGGACCTTAAACACCCATAGTTAACAAAAGTGACTGCTTTGCAAATTTGACCTTCTCTCAAAAGAAAATCCTTTTTTTTTATGATTTTCTTTTGGATTAGAGAAACAAAGTAAGCACTTTCATCATCATCTAGTTCAATATGACGATTCACATTTGTTAATATATTTTCATATTGAGTCAATTTCATCAAATTTAAAGAGTTCATTATTTATGGCCTTGTGCAATATTCTAACGGTGTTTACTTGCAGGTAACTAGTTGTATCCTCAAAAAATACAATCTCATCCCGAAAATAACACAGGATAAATCAAACTTCATACATTTTATTGAATATTCAATTTTTTTTCAGAAAGATAACAATAATTAACCAAAAGGAAACCTATGATGAAATTCATGTTTCAGGATTGCTTAAATAAAAAGAACGAAGAAAAGAATTTTTTTTAACTCAGTTTATTGTTCCCTCCAGTTATTTATATTTTAAAGTTAATAACATCTTTATATTCGGAATATGAAAATTGATTTTCTCCTAGTTTTAATAAATTAATTTTAAAAAATGCTTTTTCAGGTATTTGATTTTTTAGAAAACGACAATAAGTATAACCATCTTGAACTATAGGTTCGATATTCTCTATAGATTTAAAATTAATATTATCAGAGCTGAATTTAAGTCCGACATTCCATTCTAAATTTGGATTATTCTTAAATACAAAATAGTAATAATCTTTATCAGACATTAATTTTGGTATATCTGAAAACCCAACAAAAAACCAAATTGGTTTAATAAATTTAGAATTATTAAATTCTTCTAATGATAAGGGCTCTTTCAGTAATTGCCATTTACTATTTTTTGGATAATGAGAAACAATTGAAAATTCAGGTTTTATGTCAAAATAGAATTCAGTGGTTTCTTTTTCTTCAGAAGTCCCCCAAGTTGTGTCAATTAGAATCCACTTGTCGTTTATTTTAATGGCATTCCAAGCGTGTCTAAAACTGTCATCAGTTTCCAATTCAACATAATGATTTCTTTCATCTCGAATGTGTCCAGATATTACAACAGTTTCTATATCTACCCAATCCATAAACCATTTGAATAAATTTGCATAACCAGCGCAAACCCCTTTTCTACTGTTGTAAACTACAGATTCATCTTGACTTTTCCAGAATTTTTCATTGCTTAATTCTCCGTTGGTGATTTTTAAGAGTGTTACCTTGTCGTATTGAATATTTGAACCAATCCAATAGTAAAAGAATTTGGCTAATTGTTCTTTATCTTTGATGTTTTCTTCTGCAAAAGTGGTTAAGTCCCACATATCAAGATTTAATTCATTTGTTTTTTCAACTAACGATTCTATTGATTCATTTTGTGAAATAACTGAATTAGCGAAAAATAATATCAAAAATGTGATGCAGAATGTTCTTTTCATAATTATTGTCAACTAGTTATACGCTCAAAAAATAAATTCAGTTGTCGAGTTCACTTTTAAATTATAAATATATCCAGGAGTCCATTTACCGAAATCATTAAGTTTTTTTATTAAATTTCCCAAGTCAATTCCTTTCTTTAAAATCAGATTTTCAGGAAGTTCGATGTCTACTATTTTTCCTATTAAACTTATTTTTAAACAAATAAATCTATAAAATTGTTTTTCCTTTTTTACAAAGGTTTTGTCCAAATAGTCTTTAATTATTTTGTCATTTCCAATAAATTTCGGATGACTTTCTAAAAGATTAATTGTATAATATTTTTTCAAATCAATAATTTTTGACTTTTTAATTTGTGTTAGTTTAATGAATTTTTGTTCTACATAAGTTTTAGTATTTCTAATTAAATCAGAGTTAAATTGGTTCTTAATTATACTATCCATAGTTTCAGTGTAACAAAAGTCAGTTATAGAAACAATACACCCTAAGTCAATTTTTTCAATTCCATATTTCGAGAATAAATATATTCTAAAATCTTTTTCTGAGTTTTGATTAGAGTATTTTACAAGGCCATGAGTTCGGAATTTTAAGATGCCTTTTTTCGAATCTGAAATTGCTTTGTTTTTTTTGGATAAGCATTGTATCGAATCAATTTCTTGTCCAACTCCTCTAATGAAGGATAAAATTGTGAAAAATAATAGAATTCTCTTTTTCATTTTTTAATTGTTGCTAACTAGTTGTACATTCAATAAGTAATTTTATCCCGAAAATAACACAGGATAAACCAAACTTCATATATTTTATTGAGTATTCAATTTTTTTTAGAAAGATACCAATAATTAACTAAAAGGAAAATCTTGTGATGAAATACATATTTTAGTAGTGCCCAAATAGCTAAATTCGATTTTCTTCTGTGTGATTAAAATCTATAAAAACAGAACCATCAAGACATCCTAAATGGAAATCAGTCATCCTTGTTTTTTGCATAGTTGTTTTAAAGAAATCGAAATCTTGGTTCATTTTTAATTCGTTTTCTTTTTTGCTTTCTTCGTTTTTGATGTTTGTCAATGTCCTTATGTTTCTTGTTTTTTATCGTCATTATTGCTTTGAAATAGAGCTTGGTTATTGTCTTTTTTAGGTGCTTATGCAACGATTACCATTGCTATCTGCTGACTTTTTTAGCTTATTAGTTAATATTTCTTTGCTCGTTTTATTTTGAGTTAGATGAATAGCTTTTTTTAAATGTTCTATGTGTCGGTCTTTATCTATGCCATTATATAATTCAGCAATTAATGAATGATAAAAATGATTGTGTTTTAAATCTATTTTTAAAGCTTCTTGAATAGCAATTTCTTTTCCATTAGCTTTTGATAATGCATAGGTTCGATTTAACGCAATAATTGGAGAATACTGAATTTGTAATAATTGATTGTATAATTGAAGTACATTTTCCCATTTTTCAATTGTATCACTTTCTCTGCTATGCCAAAAGGCAATTCTGGCTTCTAAATG
>Ga0105356_10000737_pt1 | contig 31720 bp, 26 predicted proteins | sample GOMGulsemesocosm_3_FD_83502 | JGI IMG/M metagenome (GOLD analysis project Ga0105356, IMG submission 83502) | Methane-oxidizing microbial communities from mesocosms in the Gulf of Mexico - GOM9D Gulf of Mexico | ecosystem: Environmental > Aquatic > Marine > Cold seeps | place: Gulf of Mexico...
AGCGACCAACTACGTCGTTATAAGATATTTATTTAGAATGACTAAACTACACATCTTATGCCTAGTATTTGGCACGCTTCTCGACTTGCTGAAATCACGCATTTCCAGGTAGCACGGGTATAGCTTACCTAAAAACTCAGGCTAGCTATTTTGTACGTCCTCGAGCAGCTGATTGAAATTAACAAAATTTTCGGCCGACTTACTTACTAAGCTGTCCGTGAGATCAATTTGCTGCTGCGCGATATCATTCATCATCTGTTTTAAGTTGTTACCAGAAAATAGCGCCTGACCATCATCGAGCACGTCATTGAGCTCTTTAATGTAAGGGGATAGTGTCGCAATCGATGATGGCGCACTATCGCCAATATAGCTTTGCTTAACCGCGACTTGTTTTACTTCTTGAAAGTCTAACGCGTATTGTGCAATTTGCTGCTGGTCAAAATCTAGTTCATTGGCTTGCTGCCATGCTTTTTCGACATCACCATTGAAGAATTCATCAGCAAGTTTGCCGATCTCTTGAACCAATTGCGATACAGCCTTCAGTTCATCTTTATCTAAGCTCCCTTGCACCTCAAAGCTAAAAGATTGGTTATTGCTAAGGCTAAACTGACTGGATATTCGACCCTGGTCGATCGATTTATCTAGCTGCATGCTCATTTCATTGGCAAAGCTAATATTAACAGTGTCGCCATCGCGCGTGGTTACCGAAATAGATCCTTGTTCGCGCTCTGACATAGCAAGACCTTGCGCGGCTAAACCAGCAGACTCAGTTTGTGGTGGCTTAAATAGCTCATCATTGAGGTTAGTTAGTCCTTGTTGAATCAAGTCATAACTCTTGTCCATGCCCTGCTCGACATCGTCATTAAGCATATCCATGTCGCCTAGCTCTGCACGCGCCATCTCAAAGCCCATATCGACACCTTCACGTGCCTGCTCAAGCATTTCCTTGAGTTTGTCATCGCTGGCTCCACCCGCCTGTGCCCCTTTAATCACACCCGAGACAAATTCCATGACATTTTTTGCCACCGCCTCGAAATCAAACGTGATCGGCTCAACATCTATTTTATCCAACAGGGAGCTTTGTCCGCTCTTTATATCTAATTGTTGGCTCGATGAGTTCGAAAAGCTAAAAGACCCATCGAGTTTAAGCTCCTTATTAAGTGAGGCCATCAATGATTTTGCACCGATGAATAATCGCTGATCAGCCGCCGACATAAAATCTTTAAGCTTGTCACGCCCGGAAACCTCATTAGACTGTTCTGGCTTATTAGCCTTTTCTTGTTTTGTTTTATCTATAACTTGTTGATTAGAATGGGCTGGCGATTGCTGAATTTTCATGATGACTCCACTAATTAGCATGACAATAATACTTTATCGGCCTTTACCCTTAAAACTTAATGATTACTGCCTGATTTTTACGCTAATCTGCTGGACAATTGAATTAATTACCCTAGAATTTGCGCCATTATTTACCTTAGGATTTACCCCATGCTGCCAGGTCTTGTAGATGTTGCTAATTACGACAAGCAACTCATTGAAAAAGAGAACTTTCTAACCGAGCGTTTCGCCCAATTCAACCCGCCAGCGCTTGAGAGCTATCGCTCGGAAAGTCAGAACTACCGTCTGCGCGCCGAATTTAGGGTGTGGCATCAAGATGAGGATCTTTATCACATAGTATTTAACTCGCAAACCAAGGAAAAGGTACGGGTCGATCAGTTCCCATCTGCTTCATTGTTGATCAATCAAATGATGAGCGCCTTAATGGACGAGCTAAAGGGTAATCCAGCGCTGCGCTTTAAGCTATTTCAAATCGATTATTTGTCGACCCTCAGTGGTCAGATTATCGTATCGATGCTTTATCATCGTCAGCTTGATGATAAATGGCAACAAGAAGCCGTGGCACTGAAAGAGCGCTTAAGCAAAAAGTTTGACTTGCAGTTAATTGGTCGCGCGCGCAAGCAGAAAATTTGCTTGGATCACGATTTTGTTATCGAAAAATTAAACGTCGATGGCCAAACGCTTATTTACAAGCAAGTGGAGAACAGCTTTACCCAGCCAAACGGCGGCATCAATCAACAGATGTTGGAATGGGCAATCGATATTACCAAAGATGCCAACGGCGATCTGCTTGAGTTATATTGTGGTAACGGTAATTTCTCATTGGCGCTGGCAAAAAATTTCGATCGTGTATTAGCCACCGAAATAGCCAAGCCTTCGGTAGATTCTGCACAATACAATATTCGCGAAAACAAGATCGACAATGTGACGATCTTAAGAATGGCGGCAGAAGAATTTACCAGCGCAATGCGCGGTGAGCGAGAGTTTAGACGCCTGCAAGGCATCGATTTGAGCAGCTTCAACTGCAACACCATTTTAGTCGATCCACCCCGTGCAGGATTAGATGACGAAACGGTTAAAATGATTCAGGCTTACGATAATATTATTTACATCTCGTGTAATCCTGAAACTTTAGCCAATAATCTCGATCTATTGTCGCAAACGCACAACGTTTCGCGCTTTGCATTGTTCGATCAATTCCCTTATACCCATCATTTGGAAACCGGCGTTTACCTCACCAAGAAATAAACGCAACGATACCCGTGACCATTGGAAATGCAGGAATTTAGAGCGTGAGTGAAATTTTATCTACTAGGCGCGCGATTAAGCAATAGCTGGCTATTGGGATTGAGCGCAACGCACTAGATAGGGTTTTAAACCGCTATAAAACCAGCTACTTCATTGATTACGGGTATAAAGTAGGGTTATTTGTTTGGTGAAAATAATCCTACTTTATGTAGCATCCAAAACACGAGTCCCATGCAGATCATCAAGGGAAAGAAATTACTACCGATTTCCGGCAGCAACACGCGAATGCAAACCGCATACCCCAACGCGCCAAGAATAAAGCTCGCTCCGGTTAAGAGAGGTATATCTCCCTCCATTGCCCGTGACTTATATTGTTCCAGCATACAATAAAAGGCCAAAATACAACTGACTATCGGAAAAATAGAAAATGAGATCTCGGGTAAGGTAAAGCCGCTTAACGTTGCGTTGGCACTTGCGCCAGCAATCAGTGAAAACAATAGTACTTTTCTATCTTGGGGTGTTATCGAAAACATTTATTCAATCTCCATATCGGTTGTTGACATTAATTGCGCTCCGGCGGCAATCATGTGAAGTTGTAAGATAACTCGCTCAGCTAAATCTTTACGTCCACTGAGGCTCATATCCAATGCCTCAGCGCCAGCGTTAAAGACAATAACTAGCATAGCCTCACTTTGAATTGTAGCCAATGTTTTATCTAACGCCGAGTTGTGAGTCAAATAATCTGTTAATTCTTCGATAAAATGACGGATTTCGCGATTTACCGCCTGCCTGAAGGCAGCAGAGTTACCCGATCGCTCCTGAAGCAATAAGCGAAAGACGTTAGGATGTGACTGAACGAACTCCATGAAAGTATCAGTAGAGATGCGGATAGTGCTGCCGCCTTTATTAATCCGTTGGCGCGCCTTACGCATCAACTGACGCAACATTAAGCCCCCTTCATCAACCATGGTTAAGCCAAGCTCATTCATATCTTTAAAATGACGATAGAATGAAGTTGGCGCAATACCCGCTTCTCTGGCCACTTCACGCAAACTCAAATTCGAGAAGCCATGCTCTGCGGATAATTGATTGAAAGCGGCATCGATCAAAGAACGCCGTGTCTTTTCTTTTTGTTGAGCTCGTACACCCATTTAATTACATCCCAAAAATTTACTTATCAGCTACATGCCAATGATCGTTACAGCCTGTCGCGGAAAATAGTGCTGTTGTTATGGTCTAGATCAAATCTAGGTTAAACTTACTTGAATTTACAAAGCCACTTAGCGTACACTTGTAAGCTCAATATTGTTTAGTTAGGAAATTACATGGCAAAGCCACCACTCATTTGGACTAATATTATTATTTTTACCAGCACCCTGCTCGCAGCATTAGTCTTGGTGCCTTGGTATCAAATCACTATTGGATTCGATGCTTTTGTTATTGTGGCAGCTATTATTAGTTTATTCTATTGTGGCCTGTCGATCACCGCTGGATACCACCGTTTATGGTCACACAAGACCTATAATGCTCATTGGAGCATTCGGCTAATATACGCCATTGGCGGCGCATTTGCGATGCAAAACTCTGCGCTGCATTGGTGTAGTGATCATCGTGTTCATCACAAATTTGTTGATGACAATGACAAGGATCCCTATAGCGCCAAACGCGGTTTTTGGTTCTCGCATATCGGCTGGATGTTACGAGATTACCACCCAGATGCATATAATGACTATAGCAATTGTCGCGACCTACAACGTGATCCTATCGTGATGTGGCAGCACAAACATTATTTACTACTTACCATCCTCACCAATGTTGGCTTCGCACTTGCTGTTGGCTGGGCCAGCGGCCATATGATGGCTAGTATTATTGCGGTCGGCATTGCTCGCTTAGTCTTGAGCCACCACTTTACCTTTTTCATTAACTCTTGGGCGCATATGTGGGGCAGCCAGCCTTACACCGATAAAAACACTGCCAAAGATAACGCGCTGCTCGCCTTATTTACTCACGGTGAGGGTTACCACAACTTCCATCACATCTTTGAAATGGATTATCGCAATGGCATTAAGTGGTATCACTATGATCCAACCAAATGGTTAATTAAGTTTTTCTCATTGCTTGGCTTGGCAACAAATTTGCGCAAGACCCCGCAGGTTAAGATTGAGCAAGCTAAGCTAGCAATGGTGTTAAAACGTAGCAACCAACGCCTGGATTTACGTCAAGACGCCGAAGAAATGAAACTTAAATTGCAAGCAGAGTATGAGCAGCTAGTGATTAAGCTCAACGCATTTTACTCGTTGAAAAAACGTTTATTTGAAAACAAGAAACGTAAACTACTTAAAGAATACGATCTTGTTCAGCTAAAGAGTCAGATTAAAGACCTAAAAGAATCTTTTGAACTACAACGACAAGCTTGGATAACCTTAGCCAGCCACGCCTAGCCTCAACTCTCTGTGGTAAAATAGCCAGTGCTCACTGGCTATTTTAATTGCTGAGCTATTCCTACACTTACCCGATAAACCTCTTCACAATGGCGTGCAACAAACTGCCCAACAATGCCAGAGAGATCGACGAAACGGCGCGATTGGCTGTCCATCGGAATGACCCCACTACCCACATCATTGAGTACAAAAATAAAATCACTATCGTTAGCCATCAGGCGCTGCAACTGATCCAACAGGTAATGCTCCGATTGATCAATGTTATTGAAAAGCCACATCGACAAACAATCAATAACATAAGTACCTTTACAATCAACGACAGCCGTCAAATCAAAGGCTTGTTCTATGGTAATAAAATCTTCTCGGCGCTGCTCGATATGTTTGTTGATTCGCGTAGCCATGGCAGGATCATCATAAGAATTATCGTATGTCGCCACATAGTATGGTTTTCCCTTACTCAGACTTAGCGCTTTATCACTTGCCGCGTTGCTCTTACCGCTTTTCTGCCCACCAACATATAAAATATTCATATCGTTCAGTTTATTCAAATAATAACGATGGAGTATACCGTAAGCACGGCTTATCCACATTAATAATGCTGGGCAACGTTTTTAACCACTATTTTAATAGATTAATAACTAAGTAAAAATACTCAGCTAGCCTTTAGGCTCGCTGTTTTTAACCTCGAGGCTTGATTAATAAACTCAGGGATAAGCGCTGCATTAAGCGGTTTACTATAAAAGTAGCCTTGAATCTGTTGGCAGCCTAGCTGACTTAAGAACGCCAATTGCTCGGCAGACTCCACCCCTTCGGCAACAACATTAAGGCTCAAATTTTTGGCCATCAGGATAATCGTAGAAACCAACACCTCATTTTCTTTGCTGCCCGGAATCCCCTCCATAAAACTGCGGTCAATCTTGAGGTTATCTAGTGGCATCTTAGTCAGCATACTCAAACTTGAATAGCCGGTACCGAAATCATCCATCGAAACCGTCACCCCGAGTGCACGGATTGCCGCCAAGTCGCGATTAAATGATTCAAAATTGGTCATCACATGTGATTCGGTCACTTCAACGTCGAAATATTTTGCCTCTAGCCCAGTACTTTTTAACAATGCTTCAATTTGTCGTGGTAGATCTTGATTAGCAAATTGTTTTACCGAAACATTGACCGAAATAACCAATAGAGGCCCGCCAAGCTTTTGCCAAGCAAGTGCCTGCAGCATCGCTTGCTCCATCACCCAATAACCAATTTTTGAGATCAACCCTATGTCTTCAGCCAGCCCGATGAAGCGATCAGGAGCAACGACACCCAACTCTTTATCTCGCCAGCGAATGAGCGCCTCAACCCCACCGACTCGCTGCGTACCAACATCGACTTTTGGCTGATAAACAAGATAGAACTCATCATTGCTTAACGCATGACGCAATCTGTTTTCAAAAGCCAATTGCACTTGCGACTGCTCATTCATCTCTGCGCAATATAAGCTCACGCGATTGCGACCATCGCTTTTCGCGCGATACATGGCGGTATCGGCATTCTTTAATAGCTCTTCTCTATTGATACCATCTTGTGGGTAAATGGCACAGCCAATGCTTACCGTGATAAACAATTCACGCCCGAGCACAGTAAATGGGTGTACAAGAGCATCAATTAGGCTCTGAGCGATGCGATAAACAACAGCGGGATCATGCAAGCTAGGCATCATTAAGATCAGTTCATCACCGCCTAGGCGAGCTAACGTATCGCTACTTGCAAGCTGCGACTGTAATCGCTTTGCGACTTGCCTAAGTACTTCATCACCAAAAGTATGGCCTAACGAATCATTAATTCGTTTAAAATTATCGATATCAATAAATAGTACGGCTAACTGCTGTGATTTTTCGCATTCTGCGATTGCGGTGTCTAGGCGGTCAATTAACAGCTGACGGTTTGGTAATTTGGTTAACGGATCATAATAGGCTAGGTGCTCGATCATCCTTTCGGTTTTCTTGCGCTCACTTATATCACTGAAAATACCCGCATACATTACTCGATCTGTACTTCGTTCTTTGACGCGAGTGATGGTTAACCACTCAGGGTATATCTCACCACTCTTTCGGCGATTCCAAATTTCTCCTTGCCACTTGCCATTGCGCCCAATAGACTGCCACATCTCCTGATAGAATGTGGTGTCATGTAAACCAGAACTAATCAAGCCGGCCGACTTACCCAAAGCCTCTTCTTCGCTGTAGCCTGTAAGTATGGTAAACGCAGGGTTAACCGATAATATTTTAGCATCCCCGTCGGTAACCATAATACCATCTGCAGACGCCTCGATTAAGGCGTGTGCCAAATGTAAGCTACGCTGATGTTCTTTTACATTTTCCTTGCTTTGAGCGAGCGCGCCACGTAAACGGTCGATATAACTTTTTTCTATTCGGTTTAAGATATCTGAGAATGAAACAATGCCCAGCAGTTTTCCTTGTTCACATTTAACGCCGATATGACGTACATGACGTTTCTCCATAAACGACCTCACAGCGAGCAAACTCATCGATGCCGGCACGGCGATAATAGGCTTGCTCATCACCTGTTCTACCGGCACATTGGCCTGAGCGCCGGCGATGAGCCGCACGATATCGCGCTCGGTGATTACCCCAACAGGCTCTTCATTATTACAAATCACTAACGCGTCGAGATGTTGAGTCTGCATATCTTGGATAATTTGATTGAGCATTGAGGTTGATGCGCGCTTGGTAAATGCTTTATCAGGTAGCACCGCACTAACCGGGGTCATGCTCAAGAAATACTTAGCATCCTGATGCACAATAACGTCACTTTGTGATGCAATACCACATAAGTACCCCTGGTCATCCACCACTATTAGATGACGTACGCCATGCTTTTTTAGCAGCGTAGCTGCTTCATCTAGTGAGATATTACTGCGTATTGTAAAGGGTTTTTCGGTCATCACCTGACTTATCGGCCTGGTAAACTGGCTAACATCGAGTATATCTACTTTGAGTGAATCAGCTTCTGTCCATATTCCGATGGGCTTTCTACTTTCAACGATAACAATTGAGCTGCAATGACGCTCATACATTAATCGCGTCGCGTCCAGTATCGAGGTATTTAGGCTGCATGTCACAACATCCTGTTGGATAATGTTGTCTAATGAATGAGCGGGCATATGAAAACCTAATGATAAATTTTAACGATGCTAGCAGCTACATCAACTTGTTGCGAAAGCTAAATACAGCTAACCTGTCCTCGATCAATAAAACCTTAACCAATGGTTGAGTTGGCCGTAGAAATAGATTTTTTTACACTTCCATTCCTACGAAGCTAAAGTACTCTTTAGCTTATTGGCTAAGATACAAAAAAGCCCCGCTGGGCGGGGCTCTTGGATTATCATTATGATAACGTCTTTACGTTTTTAGCATCCAGCAGGCTAAAACGGAATATCGTCATCCCAGCCTTCATCTAAATCAGGTGCTTTAGCTTGCTGTGGTGCGGCCTGCTGTTGCGGTGCAGGTGCTGCTTGTTGCTGCTGACCAAAACCACCTTGCTGTTGTTGCGGTGCTGCTTGTTGCTGCTGACCGAAACCGCCTTGCTGTTGCTGTGGCGCCGCTTGTTGCTGCTGGCCAAATCCGCCTTGCTGTTGCTGTGGTGCTTGCTGTTGTTGTTGCTGCTGCTGATAACCACCTTGCTGCTGACCGCCTTGTTGTTGGCCACCCTGGAATCCGCCTTGTTGCTGACCGCCACCTTGACGTCCACCTAACATCTGCATCGTACCATTGAAGCCTTGCACAACAACTTCTGTGGTGTAGCGATCGGCACCTGTTTTATCTTGCCATTTACGCGTTTGAAGTGCGCCTTCAATATAAATTTGAGAACCTTTACGTAGATACTCACCAGCAATTTCAGCGAGCTTGCCAAAAATAGCCACATTGTGCCATTCGGTTTTCTCTTTCTGCTCGCCAGTGGCTTTATCGCGCCATGATTCTGAGGTCGCTAACGTTAGGTTAGCTACTGCACCGCCACTTGGCATGTAGCGGATCTCAGGATCTTTACCCAAGTTACCCACTAAAATTACTTTATTCACGCCTTTACTGGCCATGCTTTTCTCCTAAATTTTTTTCGGTATTTTAACTAGCGCTACAGAGTAACACAGACCGCGCTTTACTCAAGTCAAATAACTTGGCGTCAACTCTTAAATAGGCTGCTTTGTCGTTGAATATCACCACTGCTTCTTTGACGCCTTCCAGCGCCATAAGTTGCTCCGCCATGGTTTCGGCGCTGTTTATATCATAGGCATTCGCGTCCAATGTATAACTTTTCAAAACTTTTGGGTTGATCATGCCTGCGGTATAAATCCACCACAGCAACACGAGAGCCGTCGATGTCAAAAAGACGCCACCAAGGCCTAAGTATTGATAGCAAACACCGCCTAACATACCACCCCAGAACGCGCCAAAAAACTGGCTCGAAGAGTAAATCCCCATCGCTGTGCCTTTCTTGCCTGCTGGCGCGAATTTGGCGATTAATGACGGCAACGACGCCTCTAAATAATTAAAGGCAGTGAAGAAAACAATGACCGCAACAAACAAGCCAATGAATGAATCCTGTAGTAAATACATCATCACCAATGCACTAGCTAGGAGCAGCAATGAAAAGCGGTACATCTGCTTCATACTTTCCTTTTTTGCACCAATAATAATCAGCGGTACCATCAAGAAGAACGACAACATCAAGGTAGGGAAATAGAGTTGCCAATGGTCATGCGTGGCAAAATCTAGTTTCAATAGCATTAACGGCAACACTACAAATACTGAAGTAATCACTAAATGCAGGACGAAAATACCAACATCTAGCCTCAATAACTGCCCATCTTTGAGCATAGCTACTATCAATTCTGGCGCGGCACGAGTATCACCTCGCGGCGCTTTGCTCACCGCATTTGGCGCAATGAAGAGCACCACTAACATCCCAAGCACAGCCAATACAGCAGTCAGATTAAACAGACCTGACAAACCAATGCTATCCACCAGCAACGGTCCCACAATAAGAGAAACGGCAAAAGATAGGCCAATACACATGCCGATAGTCGCCATAACCTTGGGGCGTTGTTCATCGCGCGTAACATCCGCCGCCAACGCAAGTACGGTACTGGCTATCGCTCCCATACCTTGTATAGCTCGACCAATGGTAACGCCGATGACCGAGTCACTGTAACCTGCAACTAAACTTCCAATGCAGAAAATCACTAGTCCGAACAAAATAATTGGCTTACGACCATATTTATCCGACAACATCCCCATAGGAATTTGCAGACAAGCTTGAGTCAGGCCATAGGCACCGATAGCGATACCGACCCACATTGGTGAATACCCTTCAAGAGATTGGCCATAGATGGCAAACACCGGCATGATCATAAACAGACCCAACATGCGCAAGCCAAATACGAGGGCCAGTGAGATGGCTGCACGTTTTTCTATTGAATTTAAACCACTCATTATTCGAGCATCATTTCTATTTTAAAAAAGCGATTGTAACACGGTTTTTTATGCTGCTGACCTAATACAAATCAAAATGCAATCGAGAATTATCTAATAAATTTTCAGCCTTTACCGCGAAAATATTAGCAAGGGCCTTTTTGACTGACGCCCCAATACCATCGGTATTACCACAAACAAAGATTTGCCCATCATTTTCGGTGAATAAATTTACTAAGTAGTCACGCTCTCCCAACATAATATCATCAACATAGCGCGGCTTTCGCGCTGCTAACCATGCACTATCACGTGAGAAGGCATAGCTTAACTTAGTTAATGTACCATCTTGAAGATAACCCTCAAGTTGCGTTTTAAAGTAGCATCCACTGTCTTGATATTGCTCCCCAAACATTAGCCATACTGGGGCATTGAACCCCTGCAACTTACGTTGTGCTAGGAAGCTCATAAACGGCGCAATTCCTGTGCCGGCGCAGATCAAAATCAGCGGCACATCATTGCTCGGCAACCTAAAGCTATCATGATTGCGCAGTGAGACTTTATAATCCACGCCAACCTCACTGGCACACAATAGTGATGAACAGTAGCCTAGGCAACCATCAGTCTTAAGCAACTGCCGTACCAGTATCTCAATCACCGGCTCATCCGGCGGACTCGCTATTGAGTACACCCGAGGGCGCAACGCTGGCAATGAGTCGATTAAGGATTGTGGATCGTTTGCGCGTTGTTGCTGCCACTCCAACGTAGCTAAAGCGTCAAGTAGTGTGACTGACTTTCCTGCTTGCATAACCAACACGTTGGGATCTAAGCGGCTGTCTATTAATCGTTGGCGTATCACCTGTGACGCAATCGGGGTTAATACCTCTAACAAATCACCAGCCTGATAACGTGCACCGGCAACCTTAAGTTGCAACAGATGCGCACGACGTTTGGGTTGCTGAGGATTCAAGCACTGATTCCCTGTCACTGTTGCGGTTAGCCATTGCTTACTCATCTCAGTAACGTGCCAGCCAAGTTCATCGCAGATACCCTGCCACCAGCGGTTTATTGTCGGCATGTGGCCCCGATCAATTTCTTCAACGGGGCATAACTGTTGCGCACCTTTGTCACCTAGCATGGTGGCTACCCGATGCCCAAACGCGCAAAACTGAGGATAGGCGCTATCTCCTAGTGCCAACACCGCATAGTTTAGATTACTCAGTCCTTGTTGGCATTGCTCTAATGCCTGTATGAATCCATGAGATCGTTCAGGTGCCTGACCATCACCATAAGTTGCGGCAACCACAATTAGCTGATTATATTGCTGCAAACAATTGGGGCTAAGCTCACCAAAGGCGCTAATATCACAATATTGTCGCGACGATTTAGCCAGTTGTTGTGCCACCGTTTTGGCGGTGCCGCTCTGACTGGCATAGGCTACCAAGAACTTTCTGTTTGATCTTTGGCTGTCTCTCGACGCCGTGATATAAATTAAATATGCACAAGTAATGAATACCAGCACGCCGATGAATTGTTGAACTACCGACATCAAAGATATCGTTAGCTCAAAAGAAAGCCCCGCTGCACTGCTCAAGACCAGTGCCATAAATAATAGTAACATTAAGTGTTTTCGGCGTAATTCATTGATTAGCAGCGCACCAATAAAAACGCCATAAGCGCAAAAGTGCCACGCATAGAATAGCCAAATCAACACCTTGGATTCTATTGATGAAAATAGACTCAATGCTTGGCCTAAACCTTCAGTTGACTGGCTATAGATGGCTAATATTGTTTGTACGTTTTGAGTACTCACGACCTCAATAAATAACGGTTCACCGCTATGCGAGAATTCAACGAGCAATCCGCTCATAAAGCACCACAACATAGCATTTAAGATGGCGGCGACTATCGATAATCGAGCAATCACCTGGATCAAAACATTATTCGTTTGAGGACTAAAAACTTTCAATACCAAACCCACCACCACAAATCTAAATGAAAATTATTCTCATATAGTATTGCATTTGAGAGCTTAACACTAGTATTATGTCCCCCTTAAACATCATGTTGTGCTCGACCAATCAATGGCATCACCTAAACTAAATTTCAATATTTCTTATAACGCGTTAGTGCGTGATATCCATGTATTTAGTGCGATGTTGGTGTTGCTCCTAATGCTCTTTTTTGCCGTGTCAGGTTTTTTTTTAAACCATCCGTCACTCAGTGACAGCGACATGGTCGCGAAAAGCAGCTCGATTAATACGCCGCAATGGTTAGGGCAACACACTGATTGGCCATCAAACTACGCCCGGCATGGGTTAAGACTGATGTTGTGGTTGGACAGCGAGCATAATATTCGCGGTGTTGACTATGAATTTGAATGGGACGATTTCGACCAATTATTAATTATTACGCTACAAAGTCCTGGCAATAACACCATCGTTGAGTTTTTTAGCCAAGAGCAACGGCTAGAAATCCAACAAAGCCCCTTTGGGCTACTCGATATGCTCAATAACATTCATCGCGCAAAACATACAACGACACTATGGCGCTACACCTCAGATGTGAGCGCCATCATCATGACTATTTTTTGCTTAAGCGGATTATGGTTAGCACTAATTAATAAAAATAGCCGTTCAGCCAGCAGTCAGTGGCTGGTCGTCGGTAGCAGTTTATTTCTGTTAGTGCTGTATTTAATGCACTAATTCCACCAAAGAGGACAACCATGAACAAAACGCTCGGCTTAACCTTGGCCGCCATTTTCCTGTTTTTTAGTAACATAACCTTGGCAACGACGCTGACGGTAGATTTTACGCTGCCCCAATTCGATAAACAGGATTATCGCAAACCCTACGTAGCAATTTGGGCAGAAACCAAAATTGATACCAAGAACCTATTATTATGGCATTTAACCAAACGTGATAACGACAAATGGCTGGTCGATATTCGACGTTGGTGGCGCAAAGAAGGCCGTTATAGTAACAACAAATTTGATGGTATAACCGGCGCAACTAAAAGCGCTGGTCAACATCAGGTGCAATTAGACATTGCTGACTTGAAGGACTTCACCTTACTGATTGAAGTCGTGCGTCAAAAAGGTGGCCGCTCGTTAGTGCGTCAAAGAATTAACCTAAGCGATCAAAAAAACCATTACACCATTGCGCCAAGCGACGAAATAGGCGACATCAAGATTAAGGTCAATAAATAATGAACAAGAAAACCAAGAACACGTTAACATCACTAACACTTCTTTCAACGTTAATCGCCGGACAAGCCTTTGCGCATGGCCTAAATATGTGGCCGAGTCAGTTTAATATTAATAGCGACAAACCTACCTCGGTGACTGTTGATTTAAGTTTTAGCGAAACACCCTTTCGTTTAGATCACAGTGCACCTGCTGCTGGAATTAGCGCCTTAGATCCCACCGGTAAGGCGCTGCGTAATATTGGTAACATTTACCGAAGTGCTCAGCGAACCACCCTTGATCTACCAATAACGCAACAAGGCACTTACGCTGTGCGTTACCTTGGGCAACCGCGCTACTTCACCAGCTACACCGCGGGCAGCAAGGGAAAAAAGAAGCGCTTACGTTTAGACAAGGTCGCATCACAAAGCCAGCTGCCCAATTCAGCCAAAAATGTAGTGACGAAGAAGTCGGTGACCTCAGCAGTCGCGTTTATCACCAACACCCTGCCTTCGGCTCAAGGCTTAAAAGCAACAGGCCAAGGGTTAGAGTTAGTGCCAGTGACTCACCCATCTGATTACGTGACCAATGACACCATTACCATGCAACTGTTGTTAGATGGTCAGCCGCTAAGCAATGTAACAGCAAAGCTACAACGCAGTGGAGCGCAATACACCGCGTCAAACAAACCACGCAACAGCGTGACCGACGCTAATGGACAGATAAGCTATCAATTTGAGCAAGGTGGTCTATTTACCCTAAGCGTTAACCACAGCGTAAAACAAGACGCAGCATTATTTGATGAGATCGGATACCGTCTCTTTTATTCATTTGAAGTCGCCTACGAATAGTATCACTGGGGATTGCTCGCCAGTTTGTTTTTTATTTTCTGCTGACTGGTATAATATCTCCTCTGGCGCGCCGTTACGCATAGCTTAACGGCGCTTTTTTTATACCTCATAAATTAGCAGCTGCCTATGCCAAGCTCCAACCATACCCCGCAAAACATTCCAAGTGACATCGCCTGTGTCGGTGATTATCGCCGCTATGCTCAGCAATGCTTACCCGCACCGGTATGGCATTATATCGACGGCGGCTCCGCCGATGAAGTGACCAAACAAGACAATCGCGTCAGTTTCGATGCGATAAAGCTACGCTCACGTGTCCTGTGTGACTTAACCGGTGCCAGTACCGAGAGTGAATTATTTGGTCAAACACTCGCATATCCATTCTTAGTTGCGCCAATGGCGTATCAAAAGCTCTTAAGTCCCCTGGGGGAACTTGCCACGCTCATGGCGGCCAGCGCGCAAGACATAGGATTTGTGTTGAGTACACTAGCAAGCACCAGCATCGAGGAAGTCGCCCAGCATTACCAACAAGCACAATCATCAAGCCCGTTGTGGTTTGGACTCTACGTTCAACCCAATTGGGATGAAACACTTAGCCTCATTGAGCGAGCGCAAAACAGCGGTTATCAGGCACTAATGATCAGTGTGGACGCGCCGGTCAATGGGCTTAGGAACCGTGAACAACGAGCAGGTTTTAAGTTACCAGATGATGTGAAGGCAGTAAATTTAGCCAATAACAACCAAGATGAGACCGACTATAATCAATACAAAAACCCGGTGTTAGCGCGAATACAACAAACCGCGCCAACCTGGCAGACCATCGAAAAGATTATTAAGCACACCAACTTACCCGTGATCATTAAAGGCATACTCGACCCGCAAGATGCCCTTAAGGCCCAAGCGATAGGAGCACACGCCATCGTGGTCTCAAATCATGGCGGACGCGTACTCGACGGCGCAATATCGAGTATCGATGCTCTGCCCGCTATTCGCCAGGCTGTCGGTCAAGATTTTAAGCTTATTGTTGATAGCGGCATCGTCCGTGGCAGCGATATATTCAAAGCGATAGCGCTTGGCGCCAATACGGTACTCATTGGTCGAGTCGTGCTTTATGCACTAGCCACAGCAGGCCCAATGGGCGTGGCACATGCACTGAAAATCCTAAAAGATGAATTTGAATTAACCATGGGTTTGTGTGGCGCAAAGCGCATTAGTGAAATAACAGCCGAGAAAGTATTTAAATAAAGCCCTAACAGGGCCTGATAAATAACCGGACTAGATTGCTGTCTAAGGCACCGTAGTGTTGTTGATTAGGGTCAAGTAACATCTATAAAATACCGCTATTGATATTCAACAGATCAAGATCAGTAGTAAGATAATAGCCTCATTTCAAAACTAAGTTGTTACCATGATAGTTGATCTAAATAGCCGCTACGACTTAAACCCTGCGCATAGCGAAGTCGTAGAGGCGTGCAAAATTATTGAGCCGTGCGATACGCTAGATATGGGGTGTTCTAATGGCCGTAATGCGGTGTACCTCGGCCAACTTGGGTTTAACGTTACCGCCGTAGATGCTAACCCCAGTGCTATTGATATGCTGAAAAGCATTAGTGTTGAACAGAAAATGAATAATATCAAAGCTCACGTGTACGACATTAACAATGCGAGCCTTAGCCAGGACTATGGCTTTATTACCTGTACCGTAACCTTAATGTTTGTTAACCCAACGAGTGTTGATGCTGTTATTGCCGATATGCATAAGCGTACTCTTGCCGGCGGTTATAACCTAATTGTTTGCGCCATGAGCACCGAAGAGCACCCATGCCCAGCGCCCTTCCCTTACACCCTAAAAGCGGGACAGTTGCGTGAGGCTTATGCGGGGTGGGAACTGATTAAGTATAATGAAGATGTAGGTACTATGCACAATGGCGCGAAGTTGCAGTTTGCGACCCTATTGGCGCGCAAACCTGGCTAAAACAAATAGTTTCAGGCTATTGGGTCGATAAATCGATGTGAAACCTAAAGCTCATATTATAGGTGACTTAGTGGCCACGAATGAAAAAGCCGATGTATACCCGTGCCACTTGAAAATGCAGGTTATCGATCTTGGGTAGGATGCTAGTACAAGGCTTGATTTGTAATTTATGGTTATTCCCTGATTATGAATCATAACGCAGTAATAGCTTTCTACCCAATCTCCCGTAGGGCAAGGCGATAAGCGACCAACTGCGTCGTTATAAGATATTTATTTAGAATGACTAAACCACACATCTTATGCCTAGCATTTGGCACGCTTCTCGACTTGCTGAAATCACGCATTTCCAGGTAGCACGGGTATAAACATCGGCTTCTATCGTTCTTTATCTAATCATGGATTAGAACTGGTAGCTTAATCCCAGTTTGATATTTCTTGGCGCGCCCGGTAAGAAGTGACCCTTAGCACTGTAATCAGTGATGTAGTCTTTGTCTGTTAGGTTATCGATATTCAAGCGTAATGATAGGGCATCGTTAAACTCGTAAGCTACCATGGCATTAACTAACACAGTGCTGCCCGTGTCAAAGAAGGCCATGCTTTTGCGCCAGTAGATATCGCCAGAGGTATAAGTTGCACCGGCGCCAACTGATAACTTGTCGCTAACCACATAATTCGCCCATACATTGGCGGTATGTTCCGGCGTAGAGGTTAAGCCATCACCGACACTGTCTTCACTAAAGTCTTCTAACACCTCTGATTTTTGATGGGTGTATGACGCAATAATCGATAAATCATCACTGATATCACCATTGACACTAACTTCAAAACCCTTAACGCGCTGTTTGCCCGCTAAGAAATAGACTCTGTCATCGTTACGATCCTTAACCGTTTTCTCAGTCACAAAGAACGCGGCATTGACCAGAACACGCTCATCCATTAACTGCCATTTGGCACCCAGCTCTAGCGTGGTTGCCTCTTCCGGATCTAGGTTATTGCTCGATTCATAGCGCGACGCTTTAAGCGTACCCAAACTCGGTGACTGCGAGTTAGCGTAACCTAGATAATAGTTAGTATCATGATTAGGCTTGTAGGCCAGTGAGGCGTTGTAACTAACAAAGTTATCGCTAACATCTAGGCCATCTTCGGCGACATAAATGCTGCTACCGTGGGCATCTCTTTCGCCCGTTCTTGCATAAGTAGATCCCTTAGCACCAAATTTTTCAAAGCGCACACCGGCAGTCATTAGCCAATGCTCACTTAATTCGATGGTGTCTAAGCCATAAATCGCCACACCGGTACCTTCCACTTTAGCTGGCTTGTCTAAGCGGGTGACAGCCCCCGTGTAGGTAACATCAAGGTTTGGATTGAACAAATCTACCGATGGGCTAGACAAGACGGTGTTATCGGTAAAACGGTAATAGCTGTAACTTTCTTTATAAAGCTCACCACCAACCACGATATTATGCGCCATACCCGCCAATGAAAGCTGAGTCACAAAATCGAGTTGAGTCACAAGTAACTCGTTCTCTTCATCGCTGTTTTGCAAATAATCGAGACGAACCTTATCGGTATAAGTCTTCTTTCTATCGGCATCGCGTGTATAAACAAACGATGGGCGGCTTAAGGTTGATTTTCTATCGCTGGTGACATAGCGTGTGCTGCTTACTAAACGCGAATTGTCAGAGAGAGCATGCTCAATCTTTAACGTCGCTTGCGCCATGTTGGTCTTTTCAAAATCACGCGAGGGCACGCCATAGTAAATGTTCCATAGCGATTTATCGGCTGCCCCTTCAACTAAGCTGGTGCTTTTAGCGACATCGGCTGTCACCCACGGCAAACCCAGCATTGGATTGTTGTCTTGTTTGAGGATTAAAAGATCAGCACTAACATCGGTTTTGTCTGAAACATGATGAGCCAATGATAACGCCAGACCTTGCGTTTTATAGTTTTCGACACCATTGTCATGTATGTCGCCACCATCACTTAGTACGGCATTAATACGTAGCGCCGTGTCTTGGCCAAAGACCATATTGCTATCTACTGATGCTCGCATGGTTTGAGCCTGATCAACGCTAACTTGGGCTTTATTAAATGCCGCGTCAGTGCTGGCGCGCTTAGTCACTAAATTGACCGCCCCACCCGATGTACCTTTACCAGCAATAGATGAATTGGCACCTTTAGTGATTTCGATTTGATCATAATTAAACAAATCGCGAGAGTAGCTTGATAGATCACGAATACCATCGATATAGATACTTTCATTGGCGCTAAAGCCACGGATGGTTAACTTATCATTAGTGGTGATATTACCGCCACCGCCTTCACCGGCACCAAAGGTCGATACGCCAGAAACGTTTCGCAACGCTTCGGCCATCGTGGTTATGCCTTGATCTTCCAGTAAATCGCCAGAAATAACGGTCACTGTTTTCGGGGTATCAACTAATGCCGTGGTAATTTTATGAGTGGCGACCTTCTCAATTTTATAGAGACTACTTTTTTGCTCCGTCACTTTGGTTAAAGCCAGTTCCTTGGCTGATTCAGTAGCGTGAGTATTAAGCGCGCAGGTAACTAAGGCAATCCCCATTGCAATATTGAGTGGAGATTTAGTAAAGGTCGTCATAGTGATATCCCGTAATGTAAAGTTAAGTAAATTCAACAACAGGCGCGGATCTTAATGCGAAGGGTTATCATTTGCAATAGCATTTATAGCAACACCTTTTTATATCATATAACCTCGGGATGCCATTATTCGTTAGTGAAAGCGCATTTAAAATGCAATTAATTGATTTAAATCAATTTAGATAAAACGTAAAAATGTTATCCTTTTACCCTTTGCGGTTTAAAAAAATAAAAAATAGTTTCAACTTTGGTGCTAAAAGCAGAAAGTCGATGTAAACATCGACTTTCAACACAAGTATTGGCAAATTAAGTGTCGGACCACTGCCTTAGCAAATTATGATACACACCGCTAAGTCTGACCAATTCGCATTGCTGGGGATCTTGTCTAGTTAGCTCGATAATACTCTGATCCAGTTCATGCAATATACGTCGCTGCTGATCACTGCGAATTAGGCTTTGCAGCCAAAAAAACGAAGCCAAACGTCGTCCAGAAGTAACCGAGGTGACGCGATGCATACTGGTTGACGGATATAAAATTAAATCACCTGCGGGCAATTTAACCCGTTTGTTGCCATAAGTGTCCTCAATAACAAGCTCGCCGCCTTCATAGCTGTCAGGCTCAGTTAAGAATAAGGTCATCGACAGATCGGTACGTATCTGCCCCTCCACCAGCGGTGATTTTCGAATCGCATTGTCGATATGATCGCCAAAGTTACCGGCGTGCTGATAGCAATTAAACATCGGTGGATAAAACTTGTTTGGCAGGGCAGCGCCCATGAACTGAGGCATCTGTTGTAAACGGGCTAAGATAAACTCGCCTATTTTCAGACCAATTGGCGAATCTTGCGGTAGTTGTGAGTTATTTTTACTTTGCAGTGCTAAATGTCCAGCCGTATTCTTACCATCGACCCAGTCTGCCGCCAATAGCATTTCTTGGCATTCCTGAACTTGTGCCTTGGTTAAAACATTAGGGATGTGCAACAGCATAGACGCTCACTTAACTTAATAAAATAATCAAACCACATAATAATGAGAACTGTTATCACTTGCAACTTGTGGTTGGGCTATTACACACCCATTGGGTCAACTCAAGCTTCGGCGCAACGATTGTAACTGTAGATGAAATATCATTTCACTGCTTACCTCACCCTCACGAGAAGATAGTTATTTATTGGTATAAAACGACTACATCGAATGGATTTTATGCGATAATCATCGGTCGGATTGAATCAGCGAGAACTTGTTATCCATGGATAAAATTGAAGTACGGGGCGCGCGCACCCATAATTTAAAGAATATCAACCTAACTATTCCCCGTGACAAGCTTATTGTGATCACGGGACTGTCTGGTTCGGGAAAATCGTCGCTAGCCTTCGACACTCTCTATGCCGAGGGGCAGCGGCGTTATGTTGAATCATTATCTGCCTACGCACGCCAATTTCTTTCGTTGATGGAAAAACCGGACGTTGATTCGATTGAAGGCCTTAGCCCGGCGATCTCGATTGAACAAAAATCAACGTCGCATAATCCGCGTTCAACCGTCGGCACCATCACCGAGATTCACGATTATCTGCGTCTATTGTTTGCACGCGTCGGTGAGCCACGCTGCCCCACTCATGATCTTCCCTTAGCGGCGCAAACGATCAGCCAAATGGTCGACAAGGTCTTGTCATTACCCGAAGGCAGTAAATTAATGCTATTGGCGCCAGTGGTGCAACAGCGTAAAGGCGAACACACAAAGTTGCTCGACAACCTAGCCGCACAGGGTTTTATTCGTGCGCGTATCGATGGTGAAGTCTGTGACTTGTCCGATCCGCCGACTCTTGAGCTGCAAAAGAAGCACAATATTGAAGTGGTGGTCGATCGCTTTAAGGTGCGTGATGATTTACAGCAACGGCTAGCAGAGTCATTTGAGACGGCACTGGATTTATCCGGTGGCGTCGCCAGTATAGTGCCTATGGATGATGACAGTGAGCTCGAATCGATCTTATTTTCCGCCAACTTTGCCTGTAGCCAATGTGGTTACTCGATGGCAGAACTAGAGCCACGCCTATTCTCGTTTAACAATCCGGCGGGCGCCTGTGGCAGCTGTGATGGTTTAGGGGTAAAACAATTTTTTGATCCGGCGCGCATCGTCGTTAATGGCGAAATAAGCCTTGCTGGAGGCGCAATTCGCGGTTGGGATCGCCGCAATTTTTATTACTTCCAAATGTTAACGTCATTAAGCCAACACTATGGGTTTGATCTTGAAGCGCCATTCGACTCGATTAGCGATGAACACAAAGAACGCATCTTTTTTGGCAGTGGCACCAAATCACTCGAGTTTAAGTACATGAATGATCGCGGCGATGTGGTGGTACGTAATCACCCATTCGAAGGAATCATCAACAACATGGATCGTCGCTATCGCGAAACAGAGTCCAACGCCGTACGTGAAGAGCTGACCAAATACCTAAACCAACAGTCTTGTCCAAGCTGCGACGGTGATCGCCTGCGTCTTGAAGCCCGCAATGTATTTATTGGCACCACCAACTTACCAACTATTGCCAACTACTCGATTGGTAATTGTATGGACTTTTTTTCCCAGCTTGAATTTAGTGGTCAGAAAGCGCAAATTGCTGAAAAAATTCTTAAAGAAATTCGTGATCGTCTCGGCTTCTTGGTCAATGTTGGGCTTAATTACCTTAGCTTGTCCCGCAGTGCCGATACGTTGTCCGGCGGTGAGGCGCAGCGTATTCGTTTAGCGAGTCAAATCGGTGCCGGCCTAGTTGGCGTAATGTACGTGCTCGACGAACCCTCAATTGGGCTACACCAACGCGATAACGAGCGTCTGCTGGTCACCCTAAATCATCTACGCGATTTAGGTAACACCGTGATCGTGGTTGAGCACGATGAAGAGGCCATTCGCGCCGCCGACTATATTATCGATATCGGCCCTGGCGCTGGCGTACATGGCGGTGAAATCATCGCTCAAGGCAGCTACCAACAAATTATCGACAATAAAGACTCGATCACTGGCCAATACTTATCGGGGGCTAAGCAAATTGAATACAACAAACTGCGCACCAAGCCCAATGATAAATGGATTAAGCTCTTTGGTGCCCGTGGTAACAACCTTAAGAATGTGAATCTTGAGATACCGACCGGCCTATTAACTTGTGTTACTGGTGTTTCAGGCTCTGGTAAATCTACATTAATCAACAATACCTTCTACCCTTTGGCTCACATTGCGCTTAACAAGGCGGTTAACGATGAGCCCGCCGAGCATGATCGCATCGAGGGCCTAGAATATTGTGACAAGGTGGTCGATATTGACCAAAGCCCAATCGGGCGCACGCCGCGTTCAAATCCTGCCACCTATACCGGCATATTCACGCCAATTCGAGAGCTTTTTGCTGCCACTCAAGAATCTCGTTCACGTGGCTACAAACCTGGACGCTTTAGCTTCAACGTAAAAGGCGGGCGCTGTGAAGCCTGTCAGGGTGATGGTTTAATCAAAGTAGAAATGCACTTTTTACCCGATGTTTACGTACCCTGTGATACCTGTGGCTCCAAACGTTATAATCGTGAGACATTGGAAGTATTATACAAGGGAAAGAACATCAACCAGGTGCTAGATATGACGGTGGAAGATGCCAATCAGTTCTTCAAACCTGTGCCTGCCATCTCGCGTAAGCTACAGACGCTAATGGATGTAGGCCTGTCCTATGTCACCCTAGGACAATCTGCAGTTACCCTGTCGGGTGGTGAAGCCCAGCGTGTAAAACTGGCTAAAGAATTATCTAAGCGTGATACCGGACAAACGCTTTATATCCTCGATGAGCCAACGACAGGTCTGCACTTCAAAGACATTCAAATGCTATTAGATGTGCTGCATCGCCTAAGAGACCATGGTAATACTATCGTCGTCATCGAACACAACTTAGATGTGGTGAAGACTGCCGATTGGATTATCGATCTTGGTCCCGAAGGCGGTGATGGTGGTGGCCAAATCCTTTGTACCGGTACCCCCGAAGATGTCGCTAATCACCCGACATCGCACACAGCAAAGTTTTTAAAACCTTTATTATAAGGCCCCATGGTATTCCTGGTCAGTCATCGCCGGGAATACCATTGATGCCTTAATCTATAGCATGAGCACTGACATGACCTTTGACCCACAACAATTTCGTCAACAATTCCCTTTAATCGTGGATTCACAGCAAGTTTATTTAGACAGCGCCGCAACCAGTCAAAAACCACAGTGTGTGATTGATGCGATGAATGATTTTTACTGCCACACTAACAGCAACGTTCATCGCGCTGCACATCATTTAAGTGCCAAAGCGACAGCTCAATATGAACTGGCTCGCTCAAATGTGGTTAAATTTATTCATGCGCATAATTCCAAAGAAATAATTTTTACCAAAGGCACTACCGAATCGATCAATCTTATTGCGCAAAGTTATGGTCGCAGCCACGTCACCAGCCAAGATAATATCGTGGTGAGTGTGAGCGAACATCACGCCAATATAGTGCCGTGGCAAATACTATGCGAGCAAGTTGGTTGCCAGCTGCGCGCGATCACCCTAACGGCGGATCATCAACTCGATCTAGCGCATGCCAGCAGCCTCATCGATAGCAACACCAAAATCGTCGCCATCGCCCATGCATCAAACGTCACGGGCGTGATTAACCCCATCGAGGCAATCATTGCACTAGCCAAGCAGGTCAACGCGGTAACGGTGATCGATGGTGCCCAAGCAATTGCCCATCTACCAATCGATGTGCAAAGTCTCGATTGTGACTTTTACGTGTTCTCGGCTCATAAGATGTTTGGTCCCACTGGCACCGGGGTACTCTATGGTAAACAAGTCTTGTTAGAGGCGATGCCGCCCTGGCAAGGCGGCGGAGAAATGATTAAGCAGGTCAGTTTTTCTGGTACTACTTATAACCAACTGCCCTTTAAGTTTGAGGCGGGCACGCCTAATATCAGCGGCGTTATTGGACTGAGCGCCGCAATTGATTTTATTGGGCAATATCAACTAAGCGATCTGCACCAATATGAGCAGCAATTACTTGAGATTGCACGCGATGAACTACTGACCATCGACGGCCTCACCATCATCGGTAATAAAGGCCCCAAACTGGCCGTATTAAGCTTTGTTTTTGATGATGAGCATCCCTCCGATATTGCGACACTGCTAGATCAACAACATATCGCGGTGCGTGCTGGTCATCATTGCGCGATGCCACTAATGGAACATTTATCGATAAATGGCTCGGTAAGAGCGTCTTTTTGCGCCTATAATTCTCTAGATGACGTGCAAAAGTTCTTAGTGGCGGTAAAAAAAGCCAGTGATTTTTTCTAGTTAAATGGTGTCTTTAGGTTCAGCAACAGTTCATTAAAAATCACCTACTATGAGTATCTATCAACTTTACTTGATCATCGTTTAAACCGTAGCCAAGGCTACTATTCGTTGTTACTATGACTTCTATACAATCGTTTTGCTAAACAGGAAGTTGGTGATAAACAATTAACATATGCTATTGGTTTAAAGGGCAACCGACCAATACGCCTGCGGTAACCTTCACCGTAAACGCTCGAGAGCATCATGATATTGACTAAATTAAAGCTTGTTGTATTAAGCGCCATTATCGGCTTAAGTTCCAATGCCTTTGCTAAAGACATCGATGAACGACAAGCCTCTAAATTGGCACAAAAAAAATACAGTGCTAAAAAATTACTAAAAGTTGAAGCGATCACAACGCGTGGTAACAAGCTGTTTAAAGTAAAGCTGCTCATTAGTAATGGGCGATTGAAGACCGTTTATGTTGATAGTAAAACCGGTAAAATCTCCGAGAAAAAACCATAACTTTGTTATACATTGGATTCACCATATTAAGGAAATGCCATGCGCATACTAGTCATTGAAGATGAGCCCCTATTACTCGAACAACTAAGCGTTAGTTTATCAAAACAAGGTTATGCGGTTGACTGTGCTAGTGACGGTGAAGAAGGACTCTATCAGGGCTTAGAGTATCCCTATGATTTAGCCATTGTCGATCTTGGCTTACCTAAGATCGATGGCATCGAAGTCATTAAGCAACTGCGCTTGAAAGAGAAGAATTTTCCGATCTTAATCTTAACCGCCCGCGATCAGTGGCAAGAAAAGGTGCTCGGTCTCGATTCAGGCGCCGACGACTATCTCACCAAACCTTTTGAGATGGATGAATTGCTCGCACGCGTAAAAGCCTTGTTGCGACGCAGTGTTGGCATGGCCAGCGCCAAACAGAACTTTGGTCCTTTGTCGCTCGATTTGAATGCACAATCGGTCGCAGTTAACGAGCTAGAAGTCGAGTTAACCGCCTACGAATATAAGGTGATTGAGTATTTACTGACTCATCCCCATCAGGTTATTTCAAAAACTATTCTAACCGAACACATCTACGATCAAGACTATGATCGAGATTCGAATGTAATCGAAGTTTTTGTGCGCCGATTACGTCAAAAACTTGACCCAGAAGGCACTTTATCGCCGATTGAAACCCTGCGTGGGCGAGGATATCGAATCAATCCTGCATTGGCCAACGCCTAAATTGAAGCATTACTCTCTTCGCACCCGAATCTTAATGATGGCCAGTGTCTTATTACTGGTCTTCTTTACAATCACCGCGACCATTCTTGATTCTGCCTTTACTAATGCGGCTAAAACTGCCGAAGAAGAAAAGCTACAGCTCCATATCCTGAGTCTAATTTCCAGTGCGGAGCAGCAAGGTAAACAACTGATTATTCCCACTTATCAGCATGAGCCGAGATTCAATGAAATAAGTTCTGGGCTATACGGCTATGTGCTTAATCGCTCGGGACAGGAATTGTGGCGTTCCCGCTCAGCCCTATTGATATCCCCTGTCACTGCAAGACCACAACGGCCTGGCCGCGCCAGCTTTAATATCGACAACACCCATATTGATATCGAGTTATTTGTCGCCACCTATGGCACCATCGAGGAAAGTCAAGGTAAGGACTACCAATACACCTTTGTGGTAATGCAAGACAACGTGGCTTATAAGGCCTCTTTAAGCAGTTATCGCTCTAGCCTGTGGTTTTGGTTGAGCATCGTCGCAATACTCTTGCTGGGCACCCAACACATCTTGCTTAGTCGCGGCTTAAAGCCGCTGCATGATCTTGCTCTAGAGCTTAAAGAAATCGAAGATGGCAACAGTGACTCACTCAGCGGTAACTACCCCAAAGAGTTGAATCGACTCACCGGCAATCTTAACCGACTAGTCGACAGCGAACGAAAACAGCGTGAACGTTATCATCAACGTTTAGGCGATCTCGCTCATTCCTTAAAGACGCCATTGGCAGTCATTAGCAATGCGGTTAACGATCCGACCGAGGATCTCAACGCCATCGTAAAAACTCAATATCAGCGCATGAATCAAATTGTGCGCTATCAATTACAGCGCGCCGTAGTTAGCCAACAAGTAACAGGCATCACCAAGGTTAATATCCTCGATCATGCCCTGCAAATAAAGCAAGCGTTGGATAAAGTCTACAAAGACAAGGCTGTGTTGTGTGAAATCAGAGTTAAGCAAGAGTGCTACTTTCAAGGAGACCAAAGCGATCTGCTTGAGATGCTTGGTAACTTAATGGATAACGCCTATAAATATGGTGCTGGCGAAGTTAAGGTTAGCGCTGTCGATCAAAACAACCAACTAACCATTACCATCGAAGATAACGGTATTGGCATTGAAGAGCACCAACGGGAAAAAATAACCCAACGCGGTGCACGCCTCGACACCCAAGAGCTAGGTCAAGGCATTGGCATGGCGGTGATTGTCGATATCATTAAAAGCTATCAAGGCGCGATTGAGATCAGCGATTCCGATTTACTCGGGGCAAAGTTCACCCTTACCTTCACTCGTCAGCATTATTAATGATCTGACAAAGAGAAGCTAATACCCTGTAAAAACACATATTTCGCTGAAGTTTTCTCCATTTTTTTTAATTTTGTACTAAAGTGTCGTTAGTGCTATCGAGTCATGACTCTAGTCATGTTAGGTGATAAGACCAGTATTTTGCTGCTAAAAGTCGCGAAATGATTATACTATGTCGTGATAAGGTTATCTTGACAGCTTGCCTATCGAAATGAAGAGCGCTACACTGGTTTTTCACCTAAAATAGCAAGATTAAAGATATACTCGGAGGATGTCGACAAGATGAGCGAAAATAACCACATCTTATTGGTAAATGGACCCAATTTAAACATGTTAGGACGTCGTGAGCCTGGTCACTATGGCACACAGACGCTACCACAAATTGTTGAAAGTCTTAGTCAACAGGCTACAACGATGGGGTTAACCCTCTCTCATATTCAGTCAAATGCTGAATTTAAATTGATTGAGGCCATTCATCAAACTGATGCTGATTTTATTATTATCAACCCAGCAGCATTCACACATACCAGTGTGGCACTGCGGGACGCTATATTAGCGGTTAACATTCCTTTTATTGAAATTCATTTATCTAATGTTCATAAGCGCGAGCCCTTTCGCCACCATTCCTATTTCTCTGATGTAGCAATAGGTGTTATCTGCGGACTCGGCCCTGCAGGTTATGAATACGCATTACAAGCAGCTGCTACACACTTGTCGCAGCCTTAAACTTTAAAAAGAGAACGACCATGGATATTCGTAAAATAAAGAAATTGATTGAGCTAGTTGAAGAATCAGGTATTACCGAATTAGAAATATCTGAAGGTGAAGAATCAGTACGCATCAGCCGCGGCACCGTCGCTGTAGCTGCACCCGTTGCTGCAGCACCCGTTGCTGCAGCACCGCTTGTTGCAGCACCTGTCGCCGCAGCGCCTGTTGCCGAAGCCGTTATTAGCGGTCATCAGGTTACTTCGCCAATGGTTGGTACTTTCTATCGCGCTGCATCACCAGACGCTAAGCCTTTTGTTGAAGTGGGTAGCAAAGTCAACGTTGGTGACACGCTTTGTATCGTTGAAGCAATGAAAATGATGAACCAAATTGAAGCTGACAAAGCGGGAACCGTTGTATCAATCGAAGTTGATGATGCATCGGCTGTCGAATTTGATCAGGTTCTAGTAATCATCGAATAAGGCCACCGATTATGTTAGATAAAGTAGTTATCGCCAACCGTGGTGAAATTGCCTTACGTATTTTACGCGCCTGTAAAGAAATGGGCATTAAAACCGTAGCAATTCATTCAACGGCTGACCGCGACTTAAAACACGTATTATTAGCAGATGAATCATTATGTATTGGTCCTGCTCCGGCGGCTCAAAGTTACCTAAACATTCCTGCGATTATTAGCGCCGCGGAAATCACCGGTGCGGTGGCTATTCACCCCGGTTATGGTTTCTTGGCTGAGAACGCCGATTTTGCCGAACAAATCGAGCAATCAGGCTTCATCTTTATTGGTCCTAAAGCCGATACTATTCGCCTAATGGGCGATAAAGTATCAGCGATTGAGGCGATGCGCAAAGCCGGTGTACCTACGGTGCCTGGCTCTGATGGCGTATTAGGCGATGATGATGCGATCAATAAAAAAATAGCCAAACGTATTGGTTACCCGATTATCGTTAAAGCCTCTGGCGGCGGCGGCGGTCGAGGCATGCGCGTCGTGCGCAGCGAAGCAGAGCTGATCGAAACTATTGCGATTACCCAAGCTGAAGCGATCGCTTGTTTCAATAATGGCCAGCTTTACATGGAAAAATTCCTAGAGAATCCTCGTCACATCGAGATCCAAGTATTAGCCGATGGTCAGGGTCATGCGATTCATTTAGGTGAGCGTGATTGTTCAATGCAACGTCGTCATCAAAAAGTAGTTGAAGAAGCGCCAGCGCCTGGTATTACCGAAGAAATTCGCCGTTTCATCGGTGAGCGTTGTGCTAAAGCCTGTGTTGATATCGGTTATCGCGGTGCAGGCACCTTCGAATTCTTATACGAAAACGGTGAATTCTACTTCATTGAGATGAACACCCGTATTCAGGTTGAGCATTGTGTCACCGAAATGGTTACGGGCATCGATTTGATCAAGGAGCAACTGCGTGTTGCTGCTGGCCAACCGTTGTCGATTACGCAAGATGAAGTCAAGATTCGTGGCCATGCCATTGAATGTCGTATCAACGCCGAAGATGCAGTGAGCTTTATCCCAAGCCCTGGTGAAATCAAACGTTTCCACGCCCCTGGTGGCCTAGGTATTCGTTGGGATTCTCACATCTATGCTGGTTACAAGGTTCCGCCACATTACGATTCGATGATTGGTAAGCTCATCACCTACGGTGAAAATCGTGGTATCGCGATTGCAAGAATGCGTAACGCGCTAAGTGAATTAGTGGTCGAAGGTATCAAGACCAATACCGCGCTTCAGCAAAGCATTATGGAAGACGAGAACTTCCAAAACGGCGGCGCTAACATTCACTACCTCGAGAAAAAATTAGGCATGTAGCGCTAAGTTTTTCGCATTTATTTAAAAAACCAGCCACGTGCTGGTTTTTTTATGTGCGCGGGTTGAGCGATGAGCTATAATCCCGCCAATACAATTGACACAACCAACAGGTTATCTGATGCCTTGGATCCAACTTAAAATAAATGCTACCGATAAAAGTGCCGAACACCTCGGTGATTTACTATCTGACAGTGGCGCGCTGTCCGTCACCTTTCTCGATGCCAAAGACAATCCGGTATTTGAACCCTTGCCGGGCGAGACGCGCCTATGGGGCGATACCGACATTGTTGCGCTCTATGAAGGCGAGCAAGACATGAGCGCGGTACTAAGTTTTTTGCGCGCTCAGCCTGAGCTTGGCAATGACTTCGCACACAAAGTAGAGCCACTAGAAGATAAAGACTGGGTGCGCGAATGGATGACCCAATTCCACCCAATGAAGTTTGGCCAGCGTCTGTGGATATGCCCAAGCTGGCGCGATGTGCCAGATCCAACAGCAGTCAACGTGATGCTTGACCCTGGTCTAGCGTTTGGCACGGGTACCCACCCGACCACTGCATTGTGTTTAACCTGGCTCGACGGCTTAGACTTGGCCGACAAGACCGTAGTTGATTTTGGTTGTGGCTCTGGCATTTTAGCCATCGCGGCACTAAAGCTAGGTGCTAAACGCGTGATTGGTATCGATATTGATCCTCAGGCTATCTTGGCCAGCAAAGAAAACGCTCGCCGTAACGGTGTCGACGATCAAATTGAACTTTATCTACCACAAGATCAGCCGGACGATATCCTCGGTGATGTCTTGGTGGCTAATATCTTGGCCGGACCGCTGGAAGATCTCGCACCGTTGATGCAAGGATTAGTCAAATCAGGTGGCCCACTAGCGCTGTCTGGTTTGTTGCCTTCACAGGCTGACAGGCTACTTGAAGTTTATAGTCAGTGGTTTGATATGGCACCCGCCACCGAACAAGATGAATGGATACGCCTAAACGGGTTTAAGCGCTAACACTCACTGCACCAACTGCAGATAAACGGTAACGCCGAGTCATCACACTAAATTTGGCGTTACTACATTTGTGACAATATTGGGCAATAACACTCATTTTATTTAACACCAAACCTACACAGCGACTCGCTTTTGCTATTTTTAGCCTTTCAAGCCTGCCGCATGTCACATTTTTGCGCAGTCAAGCGTTTTAATTGCTATTTGTTTAAATATTGAGCTTTGCAATCTGCTCAAAAATGAGTAATATACGCAGCCCTGACGAAGCAGAGGTAGTCATCGTATGAAGATTGGACAGTACCAATTAGCCAATCCACTCATTTTAGCCCCCATGGCCGGTATTACCGATAAACCATTTCGCGAGCTATGTTTTAAACTTGGCGCCGGAATGACGGTTTCTGAAATGTGTTCATCGAATCCGAAGGTATGGAACAGCAGCAAATCATCGCATCGCATGACCCATACTCAGGAAGCAGGTATTCGCAGCGTACAAATCGCAGGCGCAGATCCGCAAGAAATGGCGGCAGCGGCCCAGTTCAATGTTGAGCAAGGGGCGCAGATAATCGATATTAATATGGGTTGTCCCGCCAAAAAAGTGAACAAAAAGTTAGCGGGTTCGGCGCTGTTGCAGTATCCAGATTTGGTTAAACAAATTCTCGATAGTGTCGTCAATGCCGTAGATGTACCGGTAACCTTAAAAATTCGTACAGGATGGGATCCTGATAACCGCAATGGTATTGCCATTGCTTCTCTTGCACAAGATGCAGGTATCGCCTCCCTTGCTGTACATGGCAGAACCCGACGTTGTATGTATAAGGGGTTTGCCGAATTTGACACAATTAAAGCAATCAAACAGGCAATTTCGATTCCTGTGGTTGCCAATGGTGACATTACTAGCCCGGAGAAAGCCAAAGAGGTCTTAGACTACACTGGTGCCGACGCTATTATGATTGGCCGCGGAGCCCAAGGTAACCCTTGGATATTCCGTGAGATCAATCATTATTTAACAACAGGACAAAAACTTGCTCCGGTGGCTGCCACCGAAGTTCGTGAGACATTACTTGGCCATGTGCAAGCCCTTCACCAGTTTTATGGTGAGTTTTTAGGGGTTCGTATTGCACGAAAGCACATTGG
>Ga0105356_10000740_pt1 | contig 31703 bp, 31 predicted proteins | sample GOMGulsemesocosm_3_FD_83502 | JGI IMG/M metagenome (GOLD analysis project Ga0105356, IMG submission 83502) | Methane-oxidizing microbial communities from mesocosms in the Gulf of Mexico - GOM9D Gulf of Mexico | ecosystem: Environmental > Aquatic > Marine > Cold seeps | place: Gulf of Mexico...
AATAAAGACTTTAAAGGCTCTTAGCGCTACAGGCTGCTGTCGATAAACTCACGGAGCTGGGTCTTGGATATTGCGCCGACTTTGGTTGCCTCGGCGTTACCATTTTTGAAAATCATCAGTGTGGGAATACCGCGAATACCAAATTTTGGGGCGATTTCAGTATTGTTGTCGACATCGACCTTGCACACCTTGAGCTTGCCCGCATATTCGTCGGCGACTTCTGCCAGTACCGGTGCGATCATCTTACAGGGGCCGCACCATTCGGCCCAAAAGTCGACCAATACTGGTATATCGGAACCGAGTACCTCGGTTTCAAAGCTTGAATCAGTTGCGTGAACGATATGGTCGCTCATGATTAGGTCTCCATATAAAAAATATTCGATTAAACCGGTAGCTACTTGTCGATGTACCGATGTTAGGTAAATTGATGCTCGTAAATAGTAAAGGCATGCAATTTTTATCAAAAATAAATCTGTTACATTAGCTGGTTATTGCTATAGATAATAAGCGCTAATAGCCCTGATGCCTGGGAGCGGTATCATAACTCCCATCGTGTTCGAATAAAACAGCTGCTCAGAACTTATCTGTAGCAGTGGGTTAGATAATGGTGGCGTGATCAGCCGATTTCAAGGATTGAAATTCACTAAATGCAAATCCTGCAGAGTCGTTGGTGAAACTGTGATTGAATAACAGCGCGTACCTTCATTGCGGTAGATCTCGACTCTAACAGCTTTCGCTTGTTGCAGGCCCGCTGGAGAGAGGGTGCGCTGATAGAGGGGATGACGCAGGATGTGATTGCGGACGGAATTGCGCAGCAACTACCTGGCTCGTTGTCGATCTTCATTACAGCGCTAACAGTGACCTTCTTTGATTGCTTAATGGGGCGCTAGTAAGCTATGTTGTCGCCCGAACAGCCTTTGAACTGACAGCGGAAGCGATATGCAAAAGAAATTCATCTTGATCATTGCCGTGGCGGCTATTGCCGCCTTTTTCTACTTTGACGGTGGCCAGTACCTAAGTCTTGAGTATTTCAATTCCCAGCGCGAAATGATTGAACAGTTCCAGCAGCGTCAGCCCCTGCTGCTGGCGGTGATATTTTTTCTCATTTATATCGCTGTGACTGCTCTTTCGCTGCCTGGCGCGGCGATAATGACCCTAGTAGCTGGTGCGTTATTCGGTCTGGGCTGGGGCTTGTTGATCGTTTCTTTTGCTTCAACTATCGGTGCCTGCCTGGCCTTTATGCTGGCCCGCAGCGTGCTCAAAGACTGGGTGTTGGCCCGTTTTTCAGGTCATTTGCAGGCTATTAACGATGGTGTGCGCAAAGAGGGGGAAATGTACCTATTCACCCTGCGATTGGTACCGATTTTCCCGTTTTTTGTGATCAATCTGGCGATGGCCTTAACACCGATTAAACTATGGTCTTTTTACTGGGTGAGTCAGCTTGGCATGCTGGCGGGTACCGCGGTGTTTGTTAATGCCGGCACCCAATTGGCGAAAGTAGATGGTGTCGGCGCCATTTTATCGGCACCCTTAATCGGTTCGTTTGTGTTGTTGGGGATATTTCCCTGGTTGGCGAAGTTTGTCTTGGGTCGTTTGCAGCGCACAAAAAATACCGGGTAGCTATTTTTTCCAGCTACCATGCTAAACGGGCTGGACCGCGACGGCTAGCGTGTTGGTGCTGGCCCTGGTCATCACTCGATGGAGTGAATCAGTGCTGGCGAGCGGGCCCGTTTTTGCGCAAAATAGCGGCCCTTCCGAAGACAATTGGAGTTTGAATAATGAATGGCGAGCCCTTTTCCATCCACGCGGTAAAAACATTGCTGTCCGGGGCCCTGGCGGCGCCGGTGCAAGTAACGGTGCGGGGTTGGTTGCGCAGTCGCCGGGACTCCAAGGCGGGAATTTCTTTTCTGGCGGTTAACGACGGCTCCTGCTTTGATTCGATTCAGGCGGTAGTTCCGGCTGAGTTGCACAACTACCACAGCGAGGTGGTCAATGCCGGAGCGGGCTGTTCGGTGACGGTGAGTGGCCTACTAGTGGCCTCCCAAGGGCGGGGGCAGGCCTTCGAAATCCAAGCCAGCGCGGTCGACATTGTCGGCTGGGTGGATGATCCCGAAACCTATCCGGTGGCTAAAAAACGTCACAGTTTCGAACATTTGCGCACGGTAGCGCACCTACGTCCGCGAACCAATACCTTCGGTGCCATAACCCGGGTGCGAACGGTGCTGGCCAATGCCATACATAACTATTTTTTCGAGCGCGGCTTTCAGTGGGTCAACACTCCGATTATTACCGCCAGTGACTGTGAGGGGGCTGGAGAAATGTTCCGTGTCAGCAACTTGGATCTGGCGAATATACCGCGGACCGAGCAGGGCGCGGTCGACTTTCAACGCGACTTCTTCGGCGTCGAGTCTTTTCTGACGGTATCCGGCCAGCTCAATGCTGAGGCCTACTGTTTGGCTATGTCGAAAGTGTATACCTTCGGCCCGACCTTTCGCGCAGAAAACTCCAATACCAGTCGCCATCTAGCGGAATTCTGGATGGTGGAGCCGGAAATTGCTTTTGCTGATTTAGCCGATAACGCTGCGTTGGCAGAGGACTTTTTGAAGTATCTGTTCAAGGCGGTACTGGAAAAATGCCCTGATGACCTGAGCTTCTTTAACGACTTTGTCGACAGTGGCTGTATCGCGCGAATGCAGTCAATGGCGGACACCGCCTTCGTGCAAATGGATTACACCGATGCCATCACTATTTTGCAGCAATCGGGCCAGCGCTTCGAATTTCCGGTGCAGTGGGGGTTAGATTTACAGTCGGAGCACGAGCGCTTTCTGTGTGAAAAATATGTGTCAGCGCCGGTTGTACTGCGCAACTACCCGAAAGATATCAAAGCTTTTTATATGCGTATGAATGACGATGAAAAAACCGTGGCGGCAATGGATGTACTGGTGCCGGGGATCGGTGAGATAATCGGCGGCAGCCAGCGGGAAGAACGACTGGATTGTCTCGATGCCCGCATGGCCCAGCAGGGTCTCGCCGGGGATTTGCAGTGGTATCGGGATTTACGCCGCTACGGCACTGTGCCTCACGCGGGGTTCGGGCTGGGTTTTGAGCGCTTGTTGAGCTATATCACTGGCATGGAAAATATTCGTGACGTCATACCGTTCCCCCGGGCGCCCAATCTAGCCGACTTCTAGTGCGGCGGCTAGTGCGGCGGCTAGTGCGGTCGCCCAGCTAGCCCGCGCTCGCCTCGCTGGCTGGCAGGCTAAAGGCGATAGTACGGCGGTCGATGTCTACTTCACTAACCACAATGTCAACATGCTGCTCGAGCTCGACGGTCAGCGCTTTAGAGCTGAGGCGCAGGCGCATCGGGTCAAAACTGTACTTCTGTGGCAATAGGCGGGTGTCGACAAAACCCTCGATATTGTGATCCTGTACTCTGACAGTAAAGCCATTACTGTTAATCTGTGAGACCTCACCACGAAAGTTCTGCCCCACTAGGGGCTTCATAAACTGGCATTTCAGCTGCTGCTCGATCTGGGTTCTGGCCTGATGGGCCCGATCAAGGGTCTGCTGTAGGCTGTCCAATTGTTGCTGCTCCGGTACGGTCAGCGGTTCGCTGCGCAGCTTTTGCTTGATGATTCTGTGCACCAAAAAATCACTGTACTTGCGTATGGGAGAGGTGAATGTAGTGTAACTCTCCAGACCCATGCCAAAGTGCGCGCTGCTTTTCGTGGTCAGTTTACTGCGCTCCAGCAGGCGACTAAGTACGCTGCGAATGGGGAATTCGATGGCGTCGTCGTCGATGCTGTTGATCAGCTGTCGATAGCCCGCCAGTGACACCGGGTCCAATTCGTCGATACCGAGCTGCTCTTGGGCCAATTTTTTGACATCGGCAACGCGCTCTTGACGAAACCCCGCGTGGGCGATAAACAGCCCCTGATCGCCGAGGAAATCACTGGCGCAGCGGTTGGCGGCGACCATGCACTCTTCTACCAGGGAGTGGGAGGACGATTTCCCAACAATGTCGATACTCTCCAGCTTGCGCTTGTTATTGAGCAATAGACGAAAGTTGGGGCGGCCTTTGTGCACCAAATTATTGCGCTGGCGCGCGGCGAGCAGCGCCTCGCTGAGGCGTTGCAAATTGTCTAGGGTGTCGGCGTTGCGGTGGCAACCAGGCCACTGTTCACCGGGTGCAGCTAGGTAGCCGGCAACATCGTGGTAGCTGAGCTTGTCGCGGGAACAAATCAATGCTTCGCTGAAGCGGTAGTCCTCTATCTCGCCGCTAGTAGAAATTGCCATTGTGCAGACCAGCACCGGCCGGCTCTGTTGTGGTAATAGTGAGCAGCAATCGTTAGACAGTTCCGGCGGCAGCATAGAAATGGCGCGGCCGGGAAAATAAACCGAGGTGGCACGGCGCTCGATAAATTGTTCGAGTGGTGAACCGCGTATTATGCGTTCACTGGCATCGGCTATTGCGACGCTGAGTTTCCAGCCCGACTCGGTTGCGGTAGCCAGTAGCGCATCGTCCATGTCTACCGTGCTAGGGGAGTCAATGGTGACAAAGTCTTGCTCAGTCAAGTCATCCCTGCCTTCGGTGCTCGGTTCGGCGAGGGACTGCTGCCAATCTTGAGGCCAGGGCTGATCCAGTTGGAACTTATTAACAGCGTACTCAACCTCGATCCCCGGTTGCTCTAGTGGGCCGATAACTTCGATGATCGCCGCCTGCGGTTTGGCCTGCGGATAGGGGTGCTTAGTGATTTTACAGCGAATGAAATCACCGTCTTTGGCCTCTTTTCGCTTGGCCGGTGGCACAAATACCCAGCGGTTCATATTGGGTAAGTCGGGCTCAACAAAATGGCCTTTGCCCTTGACTACATAGCGTCCAGTAAACTCGGTCAGCGGTGAGGCTAGCAGTTTCATCAGTTGGCCGCTGACTTTTGCCTTCGGCGCATTTTTTTTCTTTTGCTTGCCGCTGGCAGCGGGTTGTTGCGTGAATATCTGGATCGTAACTCGGTCGCCGGGAAAGACCTTGTCCATCTCGTCCGGTGCCAGATAAATTTCACGGCCGTCGTCGGTCACCACAAAGCCGAAGCGCCGCTGGGTCGACTTAACAATCCCTTCGGCATATTCCTTGTCGTCTTCTAACTGTTGCTTCAGTTGTTTTAACTGGGCGAGATTGCTGTCGTGTAACATTAAAAATACCGTTTAGTTGCTGTGCTTATCATCTTATTAGTGTCGTTGCGGGTCAGCTTTGACGTTGTTGTGTTGGTTGCTGTCATACTAGCTACCCATACTGTTAGTATCATTGGCCGGCTGCGCTCTACCGCCGATAAACCGAGAAAATACTACTCCAAGTTCAAATAACAACCACATCGGTATCGCCAGCAGGGCCTGAGAAATAATATCCGGAGGAGTTAAAAGCATGCCAAAGATAAAGCAGCCGACGACAATATAGGCGCGTTTTTCTGCCAGTGCGTCGGGTGTAGTCAGTCCAGCCCAAACCACAATAACGGTGGCAATGGGGATTTCGAAAGCAATACCAAAGGCGAAGAAGAGTTTGAGAGTGATGTCGAGAAAGCGGGCAATGTCTGGAGTGTATTCGACGCCCTCAGGCCCGATTGCGCTGAAAAAACCGAACACCAGCGGAAACACCACATAATACGCGAAGGCCAAGCCGCCATAGAACAGCAAAATGCTCGATAGCAGCAGAGGAATAGCGATGCGTTTCTCTGACTTGTACATACCCGGGGCGATAAAACTCCACATCTGATACAGCAGAAAAGGCATGGCCAAGACAATTGATACCACTAAGGTCAGCTTGAAGGGCGTTAAAAACGGTGAGGCGACTTCTGTGGCGATCATGCTGGTACCGTCGGGGAGCAGCGAGCGCAGCGGTTCGGAGACAAAATAGTAGATGTCATTGGCGAAGGAAAACAACGCGATAAAAATCAGTAAGATAGCCAGCACTGCCCGCAACAAGCGATCGCGCAACTCGGTCAGGTGGGCGACCAGAGGCAGTGCCTGATCGTCGCTATCGCTGGGCTGTACTTGGGGTTCGGGCTTGCTCATTGCTTGGCGCTGTCACCGTCGTCTAAATTATTGTCCGCCGCAGTGGCGGTAGTATTTGGGGCGGTGTTGACGGCCTCCAGCTGATCCACATCGTAGGGCTGTTGGCCGGTTAGCTGCTGGAGGTCGGACTGCAAATCCTTGGCACTCTCAACAAGATCACCTCCGGCCCGCTCGAGACTAGCCATGATGGTGTCGTTGTGCAGCTGTTGTTTGATCTCATCGGCGCCAATTTCACGCTCGATGTCGGCTTTTATATCGCGAAAACTGTTGCGCAGTCGGGCGATCCAAAGGCTGCTGGTCCTAATAGCACCGGGCAGGCGTTCGGGCCCCATGATAAGTAGAGATACGACGCCAATGAGCAGCAGTTCCTGAAAGCCTATATCGAACATAGCTTGCTTTATTTATCGCTGTCGCGTGCTTCGACCGTTGCCTGAGCATCGGCATCGCCGTCATCGCTCTTGCTCGCAGTGGTTGTGTCGTCATTGCCCATCGACTTGCGAAAGCCCTTAATCGCCTCGCCCAGGTCGCCGCCCATACCGCGCAAACGCTTGGTACCAAATAACATGACCACAATGGCCAGTACAATTAACAATTGCCAGATACTAATTCCGCCCAAACCCATAATGACTCTCCGAACACTTAAATTGATTAACGTGATGCTTTTTCGTCTAGCCCCGACAAGTCGAAGCGCCGTTCCAATTCTGTCAGTACTGCAGTGCTGTCCTCACCAAGATGCGACAGCATGACCAGTGAGTGGAACCACAGGTCTGCTGTTTCATAGATAAGCTTGCTATTGTCGCCACTGCGCTCGGCGTCTTTAGCGGCTATTACTGTTTCACAGGCTTCCTCACCGATTTTCTCGAGAATTTTATTAAGCCCTTTGTGGTGCAAGCTGGCTACGTAGGAACTGTCGGCATTGGCCTCGTCCTTGCGTGCCGCCAATACCTTGCTCAGTTGTTCCAGTGTACTGTTCATGATTGCTGTGTTTGCCTTAGTTGCAGTTAATATTTGCTGCGAGCAATATTAACTGCGGTAAATATCAGCGGGGTCTTTGACTACCGACTCCACCTCGGTCCATTTGCCATGCGTCAGACGCTGATAAAAACAGCTGCGCCTACCAGTATGACAGGCAATACCGCCTATTTGTTCGACTTTCAGTAAGATAACATCTCGGTCGCAGTCGAGGCGAATCTCTCTGATGGTTTGCTCATGCCCCGATTCCTCACCCTTGCGCCATATCTTTTGCCGGGAGCGAGACCAGTAAATAGCCCGCTGTTCAGCTACTGTCAGGGCCAGGGCTTGGCGATTCATCCAGGCAACCATTAAAATTTCATTGCTGCTGTGATCCTGAGCAATGGCGGGCAGTAGTCCGTCTTCGCCCCAGCGCAAATCTGCTATAAATTCCTGTTGCTGCTCGCTGTTCATACTAGTCGGTAAACCGTCGCTGGTGGTAATGCGCCATTATGCCATATCTGGGTGCGTAATGGCGTTCATGGATCGATTCTTTTGGCCTGCGCTGTCTGCGTGGCCAGTAAGTCCTGTTGGCTCAGCTCAACGCCGCACCATTGCCCAAACGGCGCCGGCCAATAATAGCCAGCTGAGCACCGGTGCTGTCGCCAGCGGTTCAAGCCATGAGGGATTGGCCGCCACTGCGGCTCCAGCTAACAGGGCCGCGGCAAGTGTCAACAGCTTGCGTCGGCGTTGCTGGCGGGCCAGCTCTGCGCGTAGCCGGGCGAGTTGCGCCGCCTCAGTACTCGCTGGTACGAGGCGGCGCTGCTGTAGTGATTGCAGCAATATTTCCGGTAATCTTGGCAGTTGCTCTAATAGCGCGGGCAGCTGTTGCTGGGCCCGTTGATAGGTGCCCTGGGGTGAGTAGCGCTGTTTTAACCAACGCTTCAAAAAGGGCTGGGCGGTACTCCACAGGTCTAGCTCAGGGTATAGGTCGCGCCCCAGTCCCTCGATATGGAGCAGGGTTTTTTGTAGCAGCACTAGGGAGGGCTGTACCTCCATTTCAAAGCGTCTGGCAGTTTGAAACAGATAAATCAGTAGCTGAGCAAAAGAAATTTCTCCCAGGGGCTTGCCAAAAATAGGCTCGCAGACACTGCGGATCGCCGACTCGAAGTCGTTGGCGCGAGTGTGCGCCGGGATCCAGCCACACTCGATATGTAGCTGCGCGACCAGATGGTAGTCACGCTGGAAAATCGCCAGCAGGTTGCGCGCCAGATAATACTGATCCGATTCGCTGAGGGTGCCCATGATTGCACAGTCAATAGCAATATACTGTGGTGTGTCGGGGTGTTCGGTGGCGACAAAAACATTGCCCGGGTGCATATCGGCGTGGAAAAAACTGTCGCGAAATACCTGGGTAAAAAATATTTCTACACCCCGCTCTGCTAGTAGCTTCATATTGGTGTGCTGATCGTTCAGCGCCTCCACATCGGTCACCGCAATCCCGTATATGCGCTCGGTGGTAAGTACGTTGCGACGGGTATAGTCCCAGTAGACCGCAGGCACATACAGCAGTGGCGAGTGCTCAAAATTACGCCGCAGCTGGCTGCCGTTAGCGGCTTCCCGCTGCAGGTCCAGCTCGTCAATAATCGTATGTCGATAGTCTTCCACCACATCGACAGGGCGTAACCGGCGCGCCTCTGGCAGGTATTTCTCTACCGCTCTGGCCAGCGTTAACAGCAGTGCGATATCCTGGTGAATGGTTTTTTCGATGCCGGGTCTGACCACCTTGACCACCACCGCTTCGCCGCTGTGTAGCGTGGCTGCATGCACTTGGGCTACCGAGGCTGAGGCCAATGGCTTAGCGCTAAACTCGGCAAACAGTTGGTCGATACTCTGCTGCAAAGCACGCTCGATAATGGCGATGGCGCGGTCCTCGGCAAAGGGTGGGACCTGGTCCTGAAGCTTGGCGAGCTGAACGATAATGTCCGCCGGTAGCAGATCCCCGCGGGTTGACAGCATCTGCCCAAACTTGATGAAAATAGGCCCCAGCTGTTCCAACGCCAGGCGAATGCGCTCACCGCGTTCGATCGCCGGAACTGGCCGTAGGCGCCAGGGGCCGAACCGTAGCAGTAGCCGCAGCCCTCGCGGTAATGCCTGTTTTTCGATGAGGGTATCCAGGCGATAACGGCTGGTGATACGGGTAATGTCGATGAGGCGTTGAATGCGTGACACAGGAGCCCTTGCGTTGTGGGTGAGCGGTACCGCGTGGTTATTGCTGTTTTTTACTGCGTGCCAACTTGTCGATGCGGGCCTCCAGCCGATCCGCGCGCATACTGAGTTGACTGACTTCGCTGTAGAAAAGCGCCAGTTGCGCAGGCGACGCCAACAACTCGCTCTCCTGCTGTAGGAATTCTGAAAGCGCGCTGGTGGCGCCAGTCATAGCTCGTCGTCCGAAGCTCAGTCCGCGGCGGATGCCGCGGCCCAAACTGTGGCCAATCACGTCGCCAAAAAGATTCGCCAGTGGTGCTTCCCAGTCAAGATCCAGCTGTTTGACAATCGACTGCAGGGTAATCAGGGCGCCGCTGTCACCTTGCAATTGCAGTTCGCCGTTGATCAGCGCGTTTGCGGGGTCGCTGGCCCTGGCCAGCATGGCAAAGTCGCTGGCGCTGCCGGTCAATGTGGTATCGGCGCTGCCCTCGAAGACCGCGCACAGGCGCAGTTGCTCCCGGGTCGGCAGCAGGTAGAGACTTAGATGCGGTGACTGGCATTGAAAATGGAATACGTGACCGGCTAGCTGTTGCAGTTTTTGTCGGGAGCCCGGATCCCACCGCAGTGCGCCGTTAATGGCCATCTCCAGTCCCGCCAGGGCGGCGGTATGCAAGGTGGGGTCGATGGGTGAATGGCTCACGCTGGCTCCTAGGGCTTGATGCCCCGGTGCACTGCGACAATGCCCCCGGTCATATTATAATACTCGCAGCGGGCAAAGCCCGCCTCTACCATCATGTCTTTGAGGGTGTCTTGGTCCGGATGCTTGCGAATACTCTCAGCTAGGTATTGGTAGCTGTCGCTGTCGTTGGCGATCAGTTTGCCCATCGCCGGCAGTAGCGAAAAGGAGTAGGCGTCGTAGAGCCGTGCCAGCAGTTTGCTGCTGGGCTTGGAAAATTCCAGAACGAGCAGCCGGCCCCCAGGCTTGAGCACTCGCTGCATCGAGCGCAGGGCCGCGTCTTTATCGGTGACGTTGCGCAGGCCAAAAGCGATGGTAATACAGTCAAAGCAATGGTCGGGAAAAGGCAGGTGTTCGGCATTGGCTTGGGTGTATCGAATATTATGCACCAGCCCTAAATCGGTCAGCTTGTCGCGGCCGACTCTTAACATCGAGTCGTTGATGTCGGCCAGTACCACGGTGCCTTCGGTGCCGACCAGGCCGCTAAACTTCGCCGCTAGGTCGCCGGTGCCACCGGCCAAGTCGAGCACCGTGTGGCCCTCTCGAACCCCCGACAACTCGAGGGTGAAACGCTTCCACAGGCGGTGCACTCCCGCCGACATCAAGTCGTTCATCAGGTCGTACTTGGCGGCAACGGAATGAAAAACGCCGGCTACTAATTCTTCCTTGGCGTTGCTATCAACCGTTTTATAGCCGAAGTGAGTGCTGTTCGATTCGGAGGGCTCTGACATAGAAATTTATACTATCTTTAGCTGGGAGGGGCGTATTGTAGCGTTTCTCTGTCGAAAAGCTATGTCGTTGGATCGATAGCTGCAAATCCCTGTTGCCTGAGGTGAGCAAGGCCCCGTGGTCTAACGGGGAGGGCCTATAGCAAAAAGAGTGTCCATTTTATCGGTGATAGTGCGGGTGATATCGTTTACTTGAAAGGAGGACAGGTGGTCGAGTTTGCGGGTATCGAGGCGGTGCAAATGCAGTATAGGTGCACGGTTGGGCAGTTCGCGCAAATCCTTGTTAGTGATAACAGGCAGAAACGGGTTGTCCGCTGCCATACTGGCGGATATGCGCCGAATACCGTCGTGCAGCGCAATGGTGTTGTATTTCCCTGTTTTCCGATTGCGGTGCATCAAATACAAGCCATCTGACTTTTTCGCCGCCTCGCCGGGAATAATAAAAAGTCCGGTTCCCGCTACCGCTCGGTCCTTTATTGATTGGAAGGTGTCGTGGGAGGCATAGGGGTCGGGAATAACCACCAATGTACCGGCGGTCTGGCTCAGTTGCGAAATGCTGTAGCTTGCATAGAGTTGCGATACCGCGCCGGAAAACACACACAACGAGCGTTCAAACAGGCGTAAAAAGCTGGCCGCCTTTTCCTTGTCGGAAATATTGTCCAGATTCCAGACCAAATCCGGGGTGCCATTGTCACTCGTATTCATGCTGTTGGGGATTCCTGTAATCTGGCCGCCGGTTTTGCTGCCTTGGTTTCTAACGACAAAATATCACTTGTGAGCTTGTCTTTACAATGAGTTGCAGGCAAAAACTGCGTTTCGCCGCTGCTGTTCGATCGGGCTCAGCGCCGTTGACCGAGGTGCTGGGGCGATTTCATTGAGTCGGGGAGGATGCTTGCTGCGGCCTAAATGTCGAGATCTTCGCGCATTTTGCGTAGTCGTTCTCGGCGCTGGGCATTGCTCAGCTCGCGCTCGATTTGTTCCGGTATGGCCTTGGCCAGTGGTATCGACAACTGCTCGCCATTGATTACCCGCTCACACAAGATGTCGTAGTTGCGCTTGAACACCGGCAGGGCCTTTTGCTCGCTACTGCTGGCGAGAAAAAACCAGTCCGAGGCGCGACCGGCAAAATAAACAGCTGGGTGGCTCCAGTGCTGCTCGCTTTTTGGTGAGGCGGCGCGGCAGGCCTCCAAATAGGCATTGTAGGGGTCTGATAAGCCCAGTTCCTCAGGGCGTAGGTCGCAATAGTTTCTAACGGTGTGGATGGTTGGTAAATATTCGGAGCTTTTTATCGCCCGCCTGGCACCCGCTACGATTCTGGCAGCGGGTAAGTCCGACAGGGTCTTGGCCCATAGTTGTTTTGCCATAACAATTTGCTGGTCACTGGAAAACGCCTTGTGGAATTGATTGTGGTAGGCCAGTTGAAACTCGGTAAACATCTGGTTAATAGCGCTGACATGATCGCCGGTGGGAATGGCGTCGATGCTGTCTGTGGGGTTGGCGAGCGGGGGCGTGGCCATGTTAGCCGTCCCCGACCAGGCCCTCTGCCCAGCTCCGGTCGGTGAGGTGTTCGAAGGTGCTCTTAGCGTCTTGTCGACCTGATCCGTCAGCGATTTGCTGTCCCGCATAGTGCTGTCCCATATGATGGCGAGTCGCCCATTTATATTTTGCGTGCTGTAAAAACTTGGTGTTCCAGGAACGCTTAATTTCTCGGGTATCGCGCCAGAATAGCACAAATTCCGCAACCTGTTGGCGAGCGAACTCGAGGTCAATATTGGCTAGGCGCAAAATATCGTATACATCTTCACTGGGCTGCCAGTTTATAGCAATCTCACGGGGTTCGTAGTCCAGCTCTAAGGTCTTGGTATAAATGGCCCACTGGCGCCGTATATGGGCGACAAATTTTGAGTTCCAGCTGCTGCTGGCCTCGCCCCGCTCCCGCCAATAGAGAATAAATTCCGGCACCGCGTCCTGGATAAACTCGTTATTGATCTGGCTGCGCTGCAAAATCTCTAGGGCCTCGGGGCTGGGTGACCACTGCTGTCCCTGCGCTATCGGTATGGCCCTGGCTGATTGGGCCTGCTGGCTCTGGTGAAAGCGCCATTGTTTTAGCACATGTTGGCGGAATTTATTGGGCCAGGAGTGGGAGATCTCGCGGCGATCGTGCCAGTAGAAGATGAAATCTTCCAGCTGGGCGAGGGCAAATTCCCGGGGAATGGCGTGATTTAAGCTCAGTATTTGCAGTAAATCTTCCTGTGGCTGCCACTGTTGTGTCAGTAGGCAGGCGCCGCCATTTCGGGTCGCTGTTGGTGGCATCAGCGGTGGTGATGTCGCCGGTGTTGACGTCGCTGGTTCCGCCGGAGTGGGGAGCTGATCGCTGAGCGCAAAAAGCAGTTGTTCAGCTCGTGTAAGTAGGTCGTCGTCGAGCAAAATAATACCTTTGTCCCGCAGGCTACAGGCAATGCGCTGCAAATCTTGGAGTGACCAAAAGGGTAGCAGTGCCTGCAACTGGGGGGTATTGAGGCTGTACCAGTGCCTATTTTGGCGCTGCAGCGGCACGCAGAACGCGGCACTATCTTCCAGCAGCTGCAGCAGTACCGCTTCCTCTAGGCCGATAGTGGTGGCCAGGGTCGGTGAAATGATTAGTGTTCGCTCGGGAATTAGTGAGGACATGTTGATAGCAGTAGGGGTCAGGCGTGAATAGGCATGGCGCTATTGTACGGTTCGCGGGGAATGGGTGCCAGTACTTTGCGATTGTCGGTAGAGTACTGGTAATATATACAGCGTCTAGAGTGTAAGATTTGAGAGGTGTGCAGTGGCAAAACAAAAAACGGCCTATGTGTGTGGCGATTGCGGTACGGATCACCCTCACTGGCAGGGACAGTGCAAGGATTGTAACGCCTGGAATACGCTGACCGAATTCAAGCTGTCCAACTCTCCTAAGCAGGCTGTGGAAGCTCGGTTTCAGGGTTATAGCGGCGCTGCGGGCCGGCAGAAAATGCAGACGTTGGACACCGTTAACCTAGAGGATTTGCCGCGTATTTCCAGTGGTACTAACGAATTTGACCGGGTATTAGGGGGCGGTCTGGTACACGGCTCCGCCATATTAATTGGCGGCAATCCTGGCGCTGGTAAGAGTACGCTGCTGCTGCAAACCATGTGTCACTTGGCCGCCAGTATGGAAGCGCTGTATGTGACCGGAGAGGAGTCGCTGCAGCAAGTGGCGATGCGGGCGCGACGCCTTGGACTGCCGACCGACAGGCTTAACATGTTGGCGGAAACCAATGTCGAGTTGATCTGTGCTCAGGCGCAACAGTTGCAGCCTAAGGTATTGGTGGTAGATTCTATCCAGGTTGTGCACAGCGACGATATTAGCTCCGCTCCGGGCAGTGTTTCCCAGGTGCGCGAGTGTGCAGCCTATCTGACACGCTACGCCAAGCAGACCGGTACCGTGGTGTTTTTGGTCGGCCACGTGACCAAAGATGGCGGCCTCGCTGGGCCCAAGGTCTTGGAGCATATGATCGATTGTTCGATCCTATTGGAGGGCAGCGACGACAGCCGTTTTCGGACCCTGCGCGGACAAAAAAATCGCTTTGGTGCGGTCAACGAGTTGGGTGTGTTCGCAATGACCGAAGAGGGCTTGAAGGAGGTAAAAAACCCCTCGGCAATCTTTCTATCCCGGGCTAGCAAGCCCTCCTCCGGTAGTTTGGTAATGGTGGTTTGGGAGGGGACGCGGCCATTGCTGGTTGAAATTCAAGCGCTGGTGGACGACTCGCCGCTGGGCAATCCGCGACGGGTGGCGGTTGGCTTGGAACAAAATCGCCTGGCGATGCTATTGGCGGTACTGCATCGCCACGGCGGCCTGCAGGTCGGTGATCAGGATGTATTCGCCAACGTGGTCGGCGGCGTCAAAGTACTGGAGACCAGCGCAGATCTTGCGCTGCTGTTGGCGATCGTATCGAGCTTTCGCGATCAGGTGCTGCCACAGGAGTTGGTGGTATTTGGCGAGGTGGGACTGGCCGGTGAGATTCGCCCGGTGCCCAGTGGTCAGGAGCGGATTTTTGAGGCGGCAAAACACGGCTTTTCACGCGCTATTGTACCCCGCGGCAATATGCCCAAACAGCCGGTGCCGGGCATGGAAGTAGTGGCGGTGGCGACGCTGGCCGAGGCGTTGCAGGCGATTTAGGCAGCGGCTCAGAACAGATCGTCGACACTGGGCTCATCGGCCCGGTTTTGATCGCCGCTGCGGCCACTGTTGTCGGTTAGCAAATTGGGGGCCAGTTCATGGCGAAAGACTTCAAAAATTGCATTCTTTTGCCCCGGTCTGGCCAGCAGCCCGGTATCGGGGTCGATCTTGACGCTGATCAGGCCGGTGGGCTGCACCGGCACCTGTTGGGGCACCCCGTCGAGTGCGTCTTTCATATAATCTATCCAGGCTGGCAGTGCTGAGGTGCTGCCAAATTCGTTGTTGCCAAGCAGGTTGTTTTTGTCAAAACCAACCCACACGGTGGTGGCAATGCCCCCGGCATAACCTGAAAACCAAGCATCGGTGGGGCCGTTGGTGGTGCCGGTTTTGCCTGCTATATCGGACCGTTTTAAAATCTTTGCTTTTCTGCCGGTGCCCTTATTCACCACATCCTTGAGGATGCTGTCGATAATATAGGCTACACGCGGCTCGATAATGCGCTCAGCGTTGGGCTGCGGGTTGCTGGCGGGTCCCTGGAGAATGTCCTCGATAGTGGCCTCCTCTTCGACTAGCGTCGCGCTGGTGGCGGCTACCGATAGCGCGACGGTGTCAGGGTTGGCACGATAAACGCTATTGCCATCAACATTGTCAATTTGCGCTATTAGGAACGGGGTGACGCGGTAGCCGCCATTGGCGATGGCAGCATAGGCGGTAACAATTTGTAGGGGACGCACGGAGTGGCTACCTAGGGCCAGAGACAGGTCCCGGGGCAATTGGCTGGCATCGAAGCCAAAACGTCCGACATAGTCAATGGCTTTGCGTATGCCCAGCGCCCGCAGCAGTCTTATCGACACCATATTTCTGGACTTAGTCAGTGCGTGGCGCAACCGTGTCGGTCCGTAGAATTTGCCTGTGTCGTTGGTCGGCCGCCAGGCACTTTCTAGGCTGTCGTCTTCGAACACGATCGCAGCATCGTTAATAATACTGGCGGCAGTGTAGCCGTTGGCCAGTGCGGCGGTATAGATAAAGGGCTTGAAATTGGAGCCCGGCTGACGGGTCGCCTGAGTGACGCGATTGAATTTGCTGTGCCGGTAGTCAAAGCCGCCGACAAGGCTGCGAATCGCGCCGTTGTTGGCGTCTAGCGATACCATAGCCGCCTGCACTTTCGGTAGCTGGCTCAGCTGCCAATGTCCCGTGGGGCGCTGTTGTAATCGCACTACGTCTTCCACGGTGACTATATCCGCTGCCTGCCTCGGTCTCGCCCCGCGGCGGTTAGTACTGATAAAGGGGCGCAGATGTTTGATGCCAGTGTCCCATTCGACGTCGACTGTGCTGCCGTCGGTGAGTAGGGCAGAAAAGTCCTGTGCTCGCACCGAAGTGACTACCGCCGGCTGCAGACCCAGCACCGAGCGCATTTTTTTCAGTGCAGTCAAGCGCCGGTCTAGCTGGGCGTCTTCGCTGTCGTTGTGTTCAACAGCGGCTAGCTGTTGTTCTGGACCGCGGTAGCCATGGCGGCTATCGTAGGCGCTAACCGCCTTGCCCACTACTGCCTGAGCCCGCTGCTGCAGAGTGCTGTCGACCGTGGTATACACTTTGTAGCCGTCGGTATAGGCGTCGCTGCCAAAACGCTGCAACACTTCTTTCCTAGCCATTTCAGCGATATAGGGGGCCTCCATCACCAGCCGGCTACCGTGAAAAGCAGCGGTAATCGGTGCGTCGACGGCCTCTTGGTAAGCGTCTTGCTCGATGTGACCGAGCTTTTTCATGCGGCCCAAAATCCAGTTGCGTCGTACCAGCGCCCGGTTCTGATTGACCAATGGGTTAAACGTAGACGGTGCCTTTGGCAGCCCGGCAAGCATCGCCAGCTGGGGTAGGCTGAGGGCGCGCAGTGATTTGCCGTAGTAGACGTGAGCCGCCGCTTCGAAGCCGTAGGCCCGGTGTCCTAGAAAAATGATGTTGGCGTAAAGCTCTAGTATCTGGCCTTTGGATAGCTCCCTCTCAATTTGCAGCGAAAGTAGTATCTCATTGAATTTTCTAGAGAATGTTCTCTCAAAACTGAGGAAATAGTTTCTCGCAACCTGCATAGTGATGGTGCTGCCGCCGGAGCTTTTCTGGCCGGTGAGCAATAATTGTGAGGCAGCACGCAGTAAACCTTTGATGCTTACACCATGATGACTGTAGAAATCGTCGTCTTCGGCGGACAACAGGGCATCGATAAACTGGCTGGGAATTTGTGAGTATTTAATGGGAATGCTGCGTTTTTCGCCAAATTCGCCGATTAACTGGCGATCGGCGCTGTAAATTCGCAGCGGTGTTTGCAATTTGATGTCTCTTAGTACATCCACCGGGGGCAAATTTGGGCTAAGGTAAAGGTAGGCACTGGCCAGCACCAAAGTGGTGCCGGTACCGGCAATAAGCACTAACCAAAGACAAATTCTTGTTAATTTTCGAATATGGGACATACTTTTCCAGTTAGGTTTAGGTGCGGTTAATCAGCCGACAGTCCCATAGTTTGCCAAAGTGTGAAATTATAAGCACTTTTTCTGCCAATTAATTTGCGTAATCCGCAGACGTGATATTTAATGTAAGTTATAAGATTACGCTGTAAGTTACGGATGTGAATAGGAAAAGTTACTGTGCTAAGCAGTTTGTTTGGAAAAAAGAGAATTGTGCCTGTACTGGGAATGGATATTAGCTCCTCCTCGGTAAAGTTGCTAGAGATCAGCCGCAGTGGCGGCCAGTACTGCGTAGAGAGCTACGCGGTGTGCTCACTGCCGCCCAATGTGGTGGTGGAAAAAAACATCACCGAATTGGAGCCGGTAGCGGAAACTATCCTCAAAGTCGCGAAGATTGCTAAGAGCAAAGTAAAAGTGGCGGCGGTGGCGGTAGCCGGTTCTGCCGTTATCACCAAGATGATTGAGATGCCCCAGGGGCTCAATGATGACGCTATGGAGACACAGATTAGTCTCGAGGCGGATCAATATATCCCCTACCCCCTTGACGAGGTCGCTATCGACTTCGAAGTGCAGGGTGAGTCGGCGGACAACCCAGACCGGGTCGATGTATTATTGGCCGCCTGCCGGCGCGAGCATGTCGACCTGCGGGTGGACGCGCTAGAGATGGCAGACTTTGTCACCAAGATTGTCGATGTGGAGGTCAATACTATCGAGCGGGCCTTTGGCTTGATTCGCAATCAATTGGATTTCGATGAGGACAGCGCCGTTGCCATCGTCGACATCGGTGCAACGATGACCACGCTCAGTGTATTGGTTGATGGGCAGACTGTGTATACCCGCGAACAGCTCTTTGGTGGCCGCCAGTTGACCGAAGAAATTCAGCGTCGCTACGGTCTCTCCTTGGATGAGGCGGGACTGGCTAAGAAGCAGGGAGGGCTGCCCGACGACTACCAGCCGGAGGTGTTAGAACCGTTTAAAGAAGCGGTTGTCCAGCAGATCACGCGCTCGCTACAATTCTTTTTTTCCTCGAGTCAATACAACGATGTCGACCATATTATTCTGGCCGGCGGGGTTGCCTCTATGGCCGATCTGGCTGAGCTGGTACAGGACAAGCTGGGCACGCCGACCACGGTCGCCAATCCCTTTGCCGATATGTCGGTCTCTTCCAAGGTGGATACCCTGTTGTTGAACAACGATGCTCCCTCGCTGATGATCGCCTGTGGTCTGGCCCTGAGGAGTTTTGAATAATGGCAAATATTAACTTACTGCCCTGGCGGGAAGCGCGACGCCAGGAGTTGAAGCAGGCTTTCCTGATCGTATTGACCTGTGTGGCCGCGCTTGCCGCAGGTCTGGTCTTTCTCGGTGATAGTCTAGTGAATGGCGCCATTGACGCGCAGACGGGACGCAATAATTACCTGCAGCAACACATCGATGAGTTGACCTTGCAGGTGCAAGAAATAGAAAGTTTGGAAAAGAAAAAACAAGAGTTGGAGGATCGGATGACGGTGATCCAACGACTGCAGGGCAATCGTCCCGTCATCGTCAGAATCTTTGACGATATGGTTAATACCCTGCCCGATGGTGTGTTTTTCAACGAACTGCAGCGCACCGGGGACAAAATAACGGTGACCGGTATTGCCGAGTCGAACAATCGTATCTCCAGTTTAATGCGGCGCTTGGATGGCTCGGATTGGTTTGCCTCCTCCAATTTAAAAGAAGTGGCGGCGCAACCCAGTTTTGGTGAGCAGGCCAGCCGATTCAATCTCTTCTTTGATATCAGCACCCCGGCACTGACAGTGGAGGAGGAATAACCATGGCCTTTCAAGATACTATCGACGAGCTAAAAGAATTTGATATCAACGATTTGGACTTTGAAAATGTTGGCTCCTGGCCGATGGTGGTCAAAGCTATTATCTGGACGCTGGCATTCACCGCGGTATTGGTCGCTGGATATTTCTACATAATTGCCGACCTGCGGGCGCAACTGGTTAAAACTCAACTGGCGGAAGCAGATCTCAGGAGTCAATTCCAGACCAAGGCCTATCAGGCTTCCAATTTGCAAGCTTACCGGGTCCAGATGGAAGAGATGGAACAGTCCTTTGGGGCACTGATCGGCCAGTTGCCCAGCGCCACAGAAGTACCAGATTTGTTGGAGGATATCGACAGTAAAGGGCGCCAAAGCGGGCTGGAGATATTGAGTATCACGCCCCAAGAAGAGCGTCAGGCGGAATATTACGTCGAGCTACCTATTCAAATAGTAGTCAGTGGCAACTACCACGATCTGGGTGGCTTTGTCAGCGGTATTGCCGGCCTCGCAAGAATTGTCACCCTGCACGATTTTGAAATTAAGGAAAACGCCGACAATACATTGACCATGAATATCGTGGCTAAAACCTACCGCTACAAAGACTTGGAGGCAGACGATGCGTAACACGCTACTGCAGCTAGGTTGTTGCGTGCTAACCCTGGGATTGTTGACCGGCTGTGATAACAGCAATTATCAAGACCTCGATGACTTCATGGCCAAGGCCAAGGCCAAGCCGGCAGGGGTGATTAAGCCGATCCCCGTGTTCAAGGCCTACAAAGCCTTTGTCTACGCCGCCACAGCGCAGCGCAGCCCCTTCGAACGGCCAATCGAAGTGACTGAAATCACGCGTTTGCGAATGGCCAGCAATGTCAAACCGGACAGTAATCGCAACCGAGAATTTTTGGAGCAGTTCAATATCGAATCGCTGTTTATGGTCGGCACGCTGCAGCAGGAAAATACGCTGTGGGCGCTGCTGCAGGACAAAGACGGGGGTGTTCACCGGGTAAAAAATGGCAATTTCATGGGCCACGATCACGGCCAAATTGTCGAGACCGGTGAAACCTTTATCTCTGTTATTGAAATAGTACCCAACGGTGTGGACGGTTGGGTAGAACGCCCCAGAACCATTAAGCTCAAGACAATAGACGATTAGTAATAGTGGAGAAGTTCATGGAAATGGCATATTTACCGGCGGTTCCAACCGGTGCTGGGTTAGGCTTGCGAGGGCCTGCTCGCTATTGGCCGCTGCGGTTACTGCTCACGGCGTTGTTGACAGCGCTGTCGCTGGGTGCATCGGCAACCAGTTTGCTCGACGTGAATTTTAGTTCGCAGCCCGATGGTCGTTTCGAAATTCGTTTGGACTTTGATGCCGTCCCGCCTCAACCCAAGGGATATAACATTGAGCGACCCGCTAGGATTGCCCTCGATTTTGCCAATGTCAGCAACGCTCTAAGCCAGAAAAAATTCACCCTCGCCAACGGCAATGCCAGCAGTGCGGTGATATTGGAGTCCGCTGGCCGCACCCGCTTGATCGTCAACTTGATCGAACTGGCGCCCTATCAAACCCGCATCGAAGGCAATAGCCTCTACGTAGTGGTGGGTGACGCCGGTGCCAGAGAGTACCTAAAACCAACCAGTGTTAGCGGCGCCAGCTTATCTCGGGACGAACCCACGCCCACCAGCACTAGAGACAACGATATTATTGGAGTTGATTTTAAGCGCGGCGACGAGGGCGAGGGTCGGCTGTTGATTAATCTGGCTAACGCCGAGGCGAAAGTTAATGTATTTGTCGAGGGCGGGGTTATCAAGGTCGACTTCGACGGTGCCTCGCTGCCGGAGCGCTTGCAACGTCGTTACGATGTTAGCGATTTTGCCACCCCAGTTCAGCTGGTAGAAGCGAGGGCCAGCGAAAAGGGCGCGCTGTTCTCTATCGAAGCCAGTGGCCAGTATGACTACTTGGCCTACCAGACTGATACCGAATATGTGGTCAGTGTTAAGCTGTTGACTACCGACGAGTTGCAGGAGCGTAAAAAAGAATTTGCCTATGTCGGCGAAAAGCTGTCACTTAACTTCCAGGATATTGAAGTGCGAGCGGTGCTGCAGTTGATCGCTGACTTTACCAGCCTCAATCTGGTAGCCAGCGATACTGTCTCCGGCCGCATTACATTGCGCCTGCAAAATGTACCCTGGGATCAGGCGCTGGATCTGGTATTGAAAACCAAGGGCCTCGACAAGCGTCAAATCGGCAACGTATTGATGGTGGCACCGGCGCTCGAGATCGCTGAGCGAGAACGTCAGGAGATCGAAAACAATAAGCAGATCGAGGAGCTGGCACCGCTGCAGACCGAGTTTATTCGCATTCGCTACGCCGAGGCCTCGGCGCTGTTTGACTTGTTTAATGCCGAGACCGGCGGCACCACAGAAGAAGGGGCGCCGGGGGCGGGTGCCAGCACCGCTAGTTTGCTGTCGGAACGCGGCAGTATTATCGTCGATGAGCGTACCAATACACTGTTGGTTACCGAGACCGCGCAAAAGCTGATCGAACTGCGCCGTGTTATTCGATTGTTAGATGTGCCGGTGCGCCAGGTTCAGGTTGAAGCGCGCATCGTTATTGCCAATTCCAACTTTGACGAGGAGCTGGGAGTGGAGTGGGGTATTGCCGGTATTAACGCCATCAATGGCGATAAAAATCTGTTGTTTTTTGGTGCTGATAATAATTCCGTAGGCAGTAGTATGAACTCTGTTGCCGATGCCCGGCTGGAGATCGCTAATGGTGGCAGCTTAACTGAGCCGGTGTTACTGCCCAGCTTGCTAGGTGTTGATCTCGGTGTTGCCACCCCGACCGGCAGTTTCGCGGTGGGCTTTGTCGACGACGATGTGCAGTTGCAGATGGAGTTGAGTGCGCTAGAATCCCAGGGCCGCGGAGAAATCGTGTCCCAGCCCAAGGTCATTACCGGGGACAAGCAGGAGGCGATAATCAAGTCAGGTTCCGAGATACCCTACCAGGAATCCTCCGCCAACGGCGAGACCACGGTGTCTTTTAAAGAGGCGGTTTTGAAGCTGCAGGTAACTCCGAGCATCACCCCAGACGATCGCATTATTATGACGCTGGAGATTAATCAAGACTCGATTGGTGACTTGGTGCCGTCGGGTAATGGCGGCACTATTCCCACCATCGATACCACTGAGTTGACGACCCAGGTACTGGTCGGCAACGGTGAAACCGTGGTGTTGGGCGGTGTGTTTAGAACTGTCGATGTCGAGCAGGAGTCTAAGGTACCCATCCTCGGTGATATCCCCTATGTCGGCCGACTGTTTAAAAATACCTCGGTCACCCAGGAAAAAACGGAGACCTTGATTTTTATTACTCCAAGGATTCTCGCTGATACCTTGATCGACTAACCCACGTCGCGTAATATTTTTATGAAAGCACGTTCTAATGTTTATTTGGTCGGCCCCATGGGGGCCGGCAAGTCAACTATCGGCCGCCTATTGGCGGCGGATCTGCGCCTAGATTTTAAAGATACCGACAAGGAAATTGAAGATCGCAGCGGCGTCGATATACCCTGGATATTTGATATGGAGGGGGAAGCCGGTTTCCGCAATCGCGAGGCAGCGATACTGTTGGAACTCAGCGAGCTCGATCACGTTCTGTTGGCCACCGGTGGCGGCATTATCATGAAGGAAGAGAATCGTAAGGCGCTGGCCAATTCTGGCCGGGTGGTGTATCTGATTACTACTATCGACGAGCAGGTTCGGCGCACCAATCGTGACAAGAAACGGCCACTGCTGCAGAACGACGATCCGCGGCGGGTATTGACCGAGTTGATGGCGATACGGGATCCGCTGTATCGCGAAATCGCCGACATTACCATCGACACTGATGGACGCAGTCCCAAGTCGGTATCCCAAGAGTTGGTCAAACTGCTGGCCGGATAACATTGCGCCTGCGCAGTTACGCCACGAGCTCTTCGCAGCACTGATATCAATGCGGTACAATGGAAACTTGGCAGCAGTGCTATTCAAGCCTGTTAATCCTGTCTCCGCAAAAAATTGGCCCCATCTTATGCAAACACTCAATGTTGACCTCGACGATCGCAGCTACCCCATTTATATCGGGGAAGGGTTGTTACAGCGCGGCGAGCTGTTGCGTCAGCATATTACCGGCCACCAAGTGATGGTGGTGTGTAACGAGACCGTGGCACCACTGTATTTACAGCAGCTGCGCGGGCAGCTGGATAACAAACATTATTCCGAGCTAATCCTAGCCGACGGTGAGCAGTACAAGTCGCTAACGGTGCTGTCGCAAATCTACGATAAATTGCTGGCGGACAAACACAATCGCAGTACCACGCTGATCGCTCTAGGCGGTGGGGTGGTCGGCGACATGACCGGTTTTGCCGCTGCCACTTATCAGCGCGGGGTCAACTTTATCCAGATCCCCACCACCTTATTGTCTATGGTTGACTCCTCAGTAGGGGGTAAAACAGGGGTCAATCACCCTCTGGGCAAGAATATGATTGGCGCCTTTCACCAGCCACAATGTGTTATCGCGGATATTGAGCTATTGAAAACGCTGCCCGAGAGGGAGCTATCGGCAGGTCTGGCCGAGGTGATTAAATATGGACTGATTTGCGACAAACCCTTTTACCACTGGCTAGACGCCAATATTGAGGCGCTGTTGGCGGGAGATAGCGCGACCCTGAGCGAGGCGATTTATCGCTCCTGTGAAAACAAGGCCAGAGTGGTTGCAAGCGACGAGCGCGAAGCGGGTATCCGCGCCATCCTCAATCTGGGTCACACTTTTGGCCACGCCATTGAAACTGCCCAGGGCTACGGTAACTGGCTGCACGGCGAAGCGGTGGCTGTCGGCATGTTGTTGGCGGCGAAGCTGTCGGCACGGCTGGGATGGATTAGTGACGGCGAGGTGGAAGCCATCGAGGCTATGTTGGTGCGGGCAAAACTGCCAGTTGTTTTACCATCGATGAGTGCAGATGCGTTTGTTGCGCTGATGAGCGTTGATAAAAAGGTGCTCGATGGTCGGCTGCGGCTGGTATTGTTAAATGCTGTCGGTGAGGCAGTTGTTACCAGTGAAGTCAGCGAAGCTGAGGTCCGTGCCACGCTTAATGCGGCGGGTGCGAAATGAGCTCGGCCGGTATCGCCCTGTGAGCGCAGACGAGACAGTCGCAGGTTATGTCCGGCGCTTGGATTTGGCGGCAGATCCCTTTGCCGATGATTTTGAAAGCGATTATTTTTATCGTGGTGCACAGCGCCAGGCAACGCTGGAGCAGGTGGTGCATTTTAGCCGTTTTAGCGATCATATCGTGATGTTGTTGGGAGCGACTGGCAGTGGCAGCTCGAGACTATTAGACGAGATGCTGGCACAACTGCACCAAATTATGGACTGCTGCGACATAGACGGTGAGGGGGAGTCCAGTCCATCGTCGTTACTGCGCTCGTTAGCAGAGCAGTTGCAACTACTCGGTGATGTCGACAGCCTCGACACGTTTATTGCCACCCTCGATGAGTACGCCTATATCGGGGCAGAGTCGGAGCCGTTGTTACTGGCCGTAGATCAGGCCCACTTTCTGCCTGTAGAAAGTTTTGAATTGTTGTTGGCGCTAGTGCAGCGGGCCAGAGGGTCTATCCGCCTGCTTTTTGTCGGTGAGTACCAGAGTGAACAACTGGCAGAACTTGCCCATTATGATAGACAGCAGCTAAAAATATTCGAGTTACCGGCGCTCACTCAGGAGCAGACTGGCGACTATATATTGGGTCTGCTAGCGGCGGCGGGCTACGCCGGCGAACAGCCGCTGTCCGCGGATCAATTACTGGTCTTGCAGGAGCGCAGCGGTGGCAACATTGCTGAAATAAATACTCTGGCGGCGGCACTTTTGAGTTTTGACCCGGTCAACGAAAAGCGCGGTTTTGCCATCAAAATTCCTATCGCCCACCTCGCTGCTATTGTTATTCTCAGTGCTACTTTGGGCTATGTTTATTGGTATTTGGGTCTCGGCGAAGACCGTGAGCCGCAATCGGTGGCCGCGGCGCTGCCAGTGGCGAAGGTGCAGCGACACAGTGACAAGGGCGTTGAGCTAGCACCGACGCCGGAAGTGGCGAATCCCGAGCCAGACCCAGCGGCGTCACTGGTTGTAGAAAAAGAGGTACCTGCGGCAGTGGCCGAAGAACCTGAGCCAGGGGCAGCCGTAGCCGGCGTCAGCACTGGCGAGCCCAGGGCACCAGAATCGATTCCTGCTGCCAGCGACAAATTAGCGCAGGGCAGTCAGGGCAGTATAGAACTGACCGATGCTATTGCGGCGAGTGCATTGCCAGTGCAGGCAATTATTGCAGCTCCTCTCGATGGTGCCCATTCAAAGCGTATTGTCGCTGTTTCGGCGCCTAGTGCTGCGGCTACCACCCACCGCACCACCGCCGAACAAGCGCTATTAGCGCTGCCGGCTGCGTCTTATATGTTGCAGTTAACGGGATCGGTGAGTGAACGACGAATTCAGGAATTTGTGGAAAAATACAGCCATCGGCTGTCGCTCAGCTATATAGAGCTACGGCGCAATGGCGCGCCTTGGTATATAGCTCTAAGTGCTGCCGAACCCAGTCGGCAAGCGGCTCAGGCAGCAGTTAAAGCACTGCCTGAGGCACTCAGGCGCCAGCAGCCCTGGGTGCGAAGTGTCGCCAGTTTGCAGCAGGCGTTAGCTGGCTTGCACTAGCGCGTATATACCGCCGTCGAAGCACAATAGTGTACAATGACCGCCGCCACTTTTTTAATCGCTAGTTAGAAGAAGATAAGCTATGTCCGAACTAAAAAACGATCGTTTTCTGCGGGCTCTGGCAAAACAGCCGGTCGATGTAACCCCGGTTTGGATGATGCGCCAAGCCGGCCGCTATCTACCGGAGTACCGAGAGAGCCGCGCCCGAGCCGGTGATTTTATGTCGCTGTGTATGAACCCCGAGTTCGCCTGTGAAGTGACCATGCAGCCGTTGGAGCGCTACCCGCTCGACGCGGCTATATTGTTTTCGGATATTCTCACTATTCCCGACGCCATGGGACTGGGCCTATATTTTGAAACCGGCGAGGGACCGCGCTTTAAAAAGACCGTGCGCAGCGCCGCCGATGTCGATGCCCTGATTGTGCCGGATCCCATTAAAGATTTGGGTTATGTGATGGACGCCGTCACCACCATTCGGCGGGAGTTGAACGGGCGGGTGCCGCTGATCGGTTTTGCCGGCAGTCCCTGGACTCTGGCGACCTATATGGTCGAGGGTGGTTCCTCAAAAGATTTCCGCAGGGCGAAAGCACTAGCCTTCAATGAGCCGGAAGTAATGCACCGATTACTCGACAAGTTGGCCGCTAGTGTCACCAGCTATTTAAACGGTCAGATCCGCGCCGGTGCCCAAGCGGTGCAAATCTTTGATACCTGGGGTGGGGCTTTGAGCCACACTGCCTACCGCGAATTTTCCCTGAATTATATGCAAAAAATCGTCGATGGATTGATTCGCGAGGCCGATGGACGAGAGGTACCGGTCATTCTATTTACTAAAAATGGTGGTCAGTGGCTTGAATCTATTGCGGCCACCGGAGCCACCGCGGTAGGACTGGATTGGACTACCGATATCGGCCAGGCACGGGCACGCATCGGCGATAAGGTCGCACTGCAAGGCAATATGGACCCCACTATGTTATACGCCTCACCGAAGCGTATTCGGCAGGAAGTGGCAGCTATCTTGCAGTCCTATGGTGAGGGCACAGGGCACATTTTTAATTTGGGTCACGGTATTACTCCCGAGGTGGATCCGGTCAACGCCGGGGTGTTTATCGAGGCGGTACACGAGCTGTCAGACAAGTATCACCGCTAGCCCACCATAGCAGAGCATTACACCATGCAGATTATCACCATGACGACAACAGCAGTACATCGAGGGTTGTTATTGATTTTAGTCTGCGCGCTGGCGGCCTGCAGTACCTCGCCAACCGGACGCTCACAGTTGGTGCTTTTCCCCCGCGGCCAGATGAGTCAGATGGGAGTGGCGGCCTTTGCTGATATGAAGGGCAATGGCAAGGTGACCACCGAAGTTACCACCAATCGCTATGTTAGCTGTGTTGCCGCAGCAGTAACCGCTGCGCTACCTGCCGGCGGTCCCAAGCAGTGGGAAGTGGTGGTTTTTAGCGATGACAGTGCCAATGCTTTTGCCCTGCCCGGCGGCAAAATAGGGGTGCACACCGGACTGCTCAAAATAGCCGACAACCAAAACCAGTTGGCCTCGGTCATCGGTCATGAAATTGGTCATGTATTGTCGCAGCACGGCAACGAGCGTATGTCGCTGGAGTTTGCCTCTAACACTGGTCAACAGCTGTTGGGGGCGATGGTAGCGCAGGGGGAGCAGCATGCGGCGCTGATGGCGGCACTGGGCTTGGGCGGAAAGTACTTAGTGCAGTTACCCTATAGCCGTACCCACGAGTCCGAGGCTGATCTTATTGGCTTGGAATTGATGGCTACTGCGGGTTTCAATCCCCAGGCCAGTGTACAAATGTGGCAAAATATGAAGGCGTCATCAAAGGGTGAACCGCTAGAATTTCTCTCGACCCACCCCTCTAATAAAAGTCGTATCGATAACTTGAGCGCCCATATGCCCGCCGCGGCTGCCCGCTATCGACAGGCCCAGCAGCGCGGTGTGAAGCCGGACTGTTAGTCGTCGATAGTGCAGTCCATATCGCAGTTGATGCCGTGATTCATATCCAGTGCCGGCTGTTTACTGCTGGGCCGGCCCACTACTTTGGCGGGTACGCCGGCGGCGGTGGTATGGGCCGGAATATCCTGTAATACCACGCTGCCGGCGCCGATCTTGGCGCCTTCACCGATACTGATATTACCTAGAATTTTGGCGCCGGCGCTGATTAACACGCCGTCGCCTACCTTGGGGTGGCGGTCGCCATCTTCCTTGCCGGTACCACCTAGAGTTACCGACTGCAGAATCGATACATTGTTGCCAATAACTGTGGTTTCGCCGATGACCACACCGGTGGCGTGATCGATTAGGATTCCGCTGCCTATGGTTGCGGCGGGGTGTATGTCGACGGAAAACTTAGTGGAGATACAATTTTGCACAAATAGTGCTAATGACTGGCGCTGCTGCTGCCACAACCAGTGGGCTACGCGATAGGCCTGCAGAGCATGAAAGCCCTTAAAATATAGAAATGGCACAGAATAGCTGTCGCAGGCGGAATCCCGCTCGATCACAGCACTCAAATCGGCACGCACTGCCGCGCCTATGGCTGGATCACCGAGGGCTTGCGCAATCACATCTCGCAGCATCAGAGCTGAGGCGGCGGGACTGTCCAGCTTCTGCGCCAAGTGAAAACTCAGCGCCGATTCCAGCGAGCGGTGATTGAGAATGGTCGAGTGCAAAAAACTGGCCAGTACTGGCTCCTGCTTCGCCGTTAATTCTGTCTCTTCACAGATCGCTTTCCAGATGGGATCGTTGTCGGGGGTAATCGCAAGCGCTTGTTTAGCCATGATGCTTTTTCCTCAAAAGTGTTACCGGCTGAAGGTGCAGGGGTAACGTTACGGCAAAAGTGGGTAGTATAGTCCCTGAATGACCTATAAAACTACACTAGAGCAGAGAATGCCATCAAAATTAGGGGCCAGGCCGGTCTGTTATAGTGCCAATGGCGCCCTGTTGATTAACCACGAGACTAACACGGGACTTAGTCTTCCCGCTGCAGCTCCACACGACAGCGCCACAGGGCTTGACCGGAGAGTTGATATTTCCGCTCAAAAGGTGTCATTGCAAGCTTCGGTTCAAAACTTTCCGCGGTCGTGGCCAGGCCCGCGAGCGTCAGTGCGCGAGCAAATTCCTCGATATAGATAGCCCAATTACTGCGTACCTCGAGGCCGCCACCTAGCGCTAAAATGGCAGGGAACAGGGGTGATCCGTGGCAGCGCCGTTTTAGTTGCGAGGACTTTGGCCAGGGGTTGGGGTACAGGATAAAGTGTTTACACGGCCGCCAACCGGCGGTCACCGCCAGCCGCCAAAAATCGTCTACATCGGCCCTGACCAGCTGGTAGTTATCGAGCTGGTCATCGGCGTAGGCCTGGGCATGTTTGTCCAGGCGGTGGCTGGATTTGTCGATGCCAATGACCAGTGCCGCCGGATGGGTGGCGGCAATTCGGGCGGTGCTCTCGCCAACACCGCAGTAAGAGTCGATAATCAGCGGCCCCCGGTGAGCTGCCACCAGGGCATTGATCGGTTCGAAGGCATCGATACTGTACTGGGGAAAGGGGCGTTTGAAATCGTTGTGCAGATGTTTTAGCACCACTGTATCGAGGCTGTCGTGGGTGCCGCTCTGATTGCTGTGGATGCGATGCGACAGAGTCTGGCTCATAAGGGCGGGACCTAGTAACTAAAAAGGCTGCTACTTTAACGGACTCGTGGCCGGCTAACAACAGCCGAGACAGTCCGATAAAGCCTCCCATTTTTAATGGGGCGCTGTCGCTGTGGCAGCTCTCGGTGATACCGGGGGCGAATTCCAGTGAATTGTTGTTGACCCATTATTCATAGATGGTAAGTTTTAGATTGGCGAGCAGTAGCGCCCCGGGGCATTACCTTGCCAAAACCTGAAGTAAGGAGACAAGAATATGTGTGATGAGGATACGGTTAATGAAAACGAAATTTATTTACAAGGCGATCTAACGCGCCGACAATTTGGCAAACTGTCGGCTGCGGTGGGGGTGGCCATGGTCTTACCGCCGGTAGCTAATGCGCTATCGGTGACAGAGCAAGATGTCGATATCAGCACCGCGGACGGCGTCGCTGACTGCTATTTTGTTCATCCCGCTACGGGTAAACACCCGGCGGTGTTGATCTGGCCGGATATTTTGGGCCTGCGCCCGGCGTTCCGCGCCATGGGCAAACGTCTCGCCGAATCCGGTTATGCGGTGTTGGTCGTCAATCCCTTTTATCGCAGCGCTCGCTCGCCGGTAGTGGGTCCTGGCGCGAGCTTCGGTCAGCCCGAGATTCGGGCCAAAGTATTGCCGATGGCCCGGGTACTAAGTGCCGACACCCATTTTAGTGACGCCAGAGACTTTATTGCATTTATCGATAATCAGGCGGCAGTAGATAGCGACAAAAAGATCGGCACCAGTGGTTATTGTATGGGTGGGCCGATGGTTGTGCGCACCACTGCGGCGGTGCCAGAGCGAGTGGGAGCCGGTGCCACCTTCCACGGCGGCGGTCTGGTTACTACTGGCGCTGATAGCCCGCACCTATTGATTGCCAAAACTCGGGCACAGGTATTACATTGTATTGCCGCGAACGATGACGAACGCGATACTAGCGTTAAGACACAGCTGCGAGATGCCTATGACGCGGCCAAGCTGCAGGCGGAAATCGAGGTGTACGCCGGGGCTATGCACGGCTGGTGTCCGCCAGATTCACGAGTCTACCATGAGGTCCAGGCCGAGCGGGCCTGGGCTAGAATGTTACAGCTATTTGAGCGCGCGCTGGTGTAACTGGCAGGCTAACGTTGCCACTGCAGCGAGTCCTAACGGGAGCATATATTACTGAGGTATTTGCGGACCGAGCTATCGATCACGTTCTGCAGCTGACTGCATCCTTGTATGTCATCCTAGTTGCAGGCCGTACTCATTTGCCCTATGTCTTATTCAACAGCTAAGTGGCTGTTAGCTCAGTTTTCGGTACGGGCAATTGTCCTTACCGGAATGGAGTCGATCGACAAGTCGTTAAACATACGCGCATTGACGGCGACTACATCGACATCACACTGCTCAGTGGTTTGGTAGTGGGTAATGCAGTGACACAGCGTGCAGTGGTGAAATTCTATATCCCGATCGCCCCATACATAGAATTGTGAGGCTTGTTCGCGGTGAGTAATCGTCACTTCCAGGGGGGCGTAATAGGCCCACAGCGCCGCGTAGCGTCGGCAGATGGAGCAGTGGCAGTCGGTGACAATATCAGGCGCCTCATTGACGTCGATGACGATATTGCCACAGTGGCAGGTTGCCTGCTTGTTCATTTTATTCTCCCTCTCGGGTCCATCGAAAAATCCCCAGCGACCCAAGCTTCAGTGTGTTATCGGATCCGGCGCAGCCGAGTCTCCGAGCCATTGTAACTGTAAGAAAGATGAAAAATAAAGCACGAACGCGCTAGCTCGACTCTTTGAGTTCGCCGCGAACCTGTTCTGCACAACTAACTGTTGCACGCTTTGCCAGCACAGTGTGCGGCCACTTATTTATTACTCAGCGTGCCGCCGGCGATTAACAAGCCTTCGAAGAAGCTGGGCTCGTAGGCCTGCTCCGGCTCGGCGCGCACCCGGGCATCGAGATTGTAGGCGTCTTCACCGATCAAAATGCGCCAGTGCTCGGCCTTGACCCCGTCGAGAATAACAGTGGCTGCCTCGGCGGCGGTGACCGGGGCATTGTTCTTGAAATTGTCGCGCTGTAATTGCACCAACGCTCGTAGTTCGTCGTGGCTGAGTCCCTGTACCGGCAGGCCTCTTCTCTCCCACTCTTTTTTGGCTAGATCAAGTTCTTCG
>Ga0105356_10000747_pt1 | contig 31586 bp, 31 predicted proteins | sample GOMGulsemesocosm_3_FD_83502 | JGI IMG/M metagenome (GOLD analysis project Ga0105356, IMG submission 83502) | Methane-oxidizing microbial communities from mesocosms in the Gulf of Mexico - GOM9D Gulf of Mexico | ecosystem: Environmental > Aquatic > Marine > Cold seeps | place: Gulf of Mexico...
ACCAATTAAATGAAAAGTTGATTTGCCTAAATCAATTCCAATGACTGTAATAGAAGACATAGATGGTACTCCTCTGTAGCTCCCCTAAAGTTTAGTTTAGGGTGAGGTGGACCATCTAATTAAACCCAAGTTATACAACTTGGGTTTTATCTGGATACTCAAATAGCATTAGCTATCGGATAATTAACCAGCAACGAATTTTTCACCTAACGTGATGTTCGCTTGTAATTCTTCTAACATAGCATCGCGAGCCTTTGTTTCAAATTCGCTTAGCTCGCCGTATGGTAGTACTTCTTCAACACCGTTTTTGCCTAATAGTACTGGCTGTGCGAAGAATGTTGCGTGCTCAGAGCCACCGTCAAAATAAGTACATTCAACGATACCTTCTTCACCTTGCAGTGCGCGAACCAAAGACAGACCGAAGCGAGCTGCAGCTTGACCCATAGATAGGGTTGCAGAACCGCCACCCGCTTTAGCTTCAACAACTTCAGTACCCGCATTTTGGATACGTGGCGTTAGTGTCGCGATCTCTTCAGCAGTAAATTCAACGCCTTTAACTTGAGAAAGTAACGGTAGAATTGTAACACCTGAGTGACCACCAATTACTGGTACTTCAACATCAGCTAGAGAAATGCCTTTCAGCGCGCTCACAAATGTTTCTGAACGGATAACATCCAGTGTTGTGATACCGAATAGTTTACGTTTGTCGTAAACACCCGCTTGCTTAAGTACTTCAGCAGCGATTGGCACAGTTGTATTTACTGGGTTAGTAATGATACCGATACATGCATTTGGGCATACTTCAGCACATTTACCAGCTAGATTCTTAATAATGCCAGCATTGATATTGAATAAATCTGAACGGTCCATACCTGGCTTACGAGCAACACCCGCAGAGATCAATACCACGTCAGCACCAACAAGTGCATCAGTAGGATCTGTACCAGCAAAACCAGCAATAGTAACGTCTGTAGGGATATGGCTTAAATCAACTGCAACACCCGGAGTTACTGGAGCGATATCATATAAAGATAGATCTGAACCAGCAGGTAGTTGAGTTTTCAAAAGTAGGGCTAACGCTTGACCAATACCACCAGCAGCACCTAATACAGCGACTTTCATAGACGTCTCCATTATCTTATATTGTTATTTGTTGAATAGAATATTCACAAGTTCCTTTAATCCCAGATACCTTACTGCAACATGGCGCAAAAAACAATTAACATGTCCGCACTGCTAGATAAATAATCTAATTTGTAAATACCAACTAATTTTAGTCTTACTAATAATCAGTTAGATTATTTCGACTGAAATCGTAACGCACGCTTTTCCAGTAATTTAAACATAAACGCCAAGCTCGCATTCATCACTAAATAGATAATGCCCGCGGCAGAGAAGGCCATAATTGCATCGTAGGTTTGACCATTAATTTGATTGGCATAGCCCATCACGTCCATGATGGTAATTGAACTCGCTAATGAAGTGCCCTTCAACACAAGAATAACTTCATTAGAATACGACGGTAATACGCGGCGCAGCGCATGCGGCACAATCACAGATAAGGTCTGTAAACGATTCATACCTAATGCTTTACAAGCCAGCCAATCACCAGTCGGCACAGCCTCAATAGCCCCTCTGAAAAGCAGTGAAGAATAAGCTGCAGTATTAAAGGCTAATGCGATGATCGCGCAGATCTGTGCTTGGCTTAAATAGTCCCATAACCAACTAGCACGGATCCATTCAAACTGCGAAGGTCCGCTGTACACCAAAAATATTTGGATCAATAACGGTGTACCAGTAAAAAACAAAATAACCAAGCGCGCTAACTGGCTTAATATTGGGGTCTTATTGATTAATGCCAGCGTCATTAATGCCGCTAATATTGAGCCAAACAATAAACTAAAAAAGGTAATTTCTAATGTCGTTGCGAGGCCAGTAAACAACAACCAAAAATGCTCTAAGGTCATTGGGTTACCTCACTGTCTATGGGATTTGAACGATTAAGGTAACGCTCGATATGTTTTAACAACCATTGACTCAACACTGTGATAAAAAGGTAAATACCAGCAGCAACAATCAAGAAGGTAAACGGCTTATAGGTAGATCCAGACAACAGATCCGCCTGCTTCATTAAATCAGTGACTCCGATCAAAGACACTAACGCAGTATCTTTTAATAACACCATCCATTGGTTACCCAACCCCGGTAGTGCTAAACGCCAAGCTTGTGGCAATACAATACGTAAAAAACAACGTAGCGGCCCCATACCTAAAGCCTGAGCTGCTTGCTGTTGACCAGCGGGTACAGACTGAATGGCCGCGCGCAGTGTTTGCGAAGCATAAGCAGCAAAGATCAGCGACAATGCCAATACCCCACTCCAAAATGGGCTGATATTATAAAACTCATTGGTGAGTAGAAATAAGAAATGCGTCCCACCATAAAAAACAAAAAATACGACGAGAATCTCAGGTAAACCACGTAACACGGTAACCAATAAACTCACAGCTTTGGATATGAGTGACTTTTTCTGCATTTCTGCTGCGCAGAATAAAATAGCTAATAACAGTCCCACAAATAACGAGACTAATGCCAAACCTAACGTCACTTTGCTGGCATCGAGTAATAATTGCAACTGTAAGGTATTCATAAAAACTCCAGATTAGATAAACAAAAAGTGCCCCTAGAGGCACTCTTACCAATCAAATTTTATTATCTTTTAATATCGCTAATTAGATTTACTTAGAGTTACTTAGCGAAATATTTTGCATAGATCTTGTTGTACGTACCGTTAGCTTTGATTGCTTGCAGACCTGAATTGATTTTAGCTAATAACTCATCGTTACCCTTACGCACTGCGACTGCAAAACCATTACCAAAATATTTAGCATCAGTCACCGCACCACCGACAGTTTCGTATTTGCCTTCGGCATGTTTAGTTAGCCATTCGTGCGCGACTGCTGAATCAGAAAATACGCCATCAATACGACCATTTTTAAGATCTAAAAAGGCTTTTTGGTATGACGGAAAATTCAGTAACAGTACGTTTTCTTTTGCATAAGTGTCAGCCATGTATGATTGATGCGATGAACCGTTTTGCACACCTACCGCTTTATTGGCTAAATCAGCGACTTTTTTATACATACCTTTCTTTGCCACTAATACTGCTGAGTTTTCATAATAAACATCAGAGAAGTCGACTTGTTTTTGACGAGCAGGAGTTACATCCATGGCAGCAATCGCAGCATCATAACGACGGAATTTAAGGCTCGGAATTAAGCTATCAAAAGATTGATTAGAAAAACTGCATTCAGCTTCTAGCTCAGCGCAAACAGCACGGGCAATATCAATGTCAAAACCTTGGAACTCATTATTATCATCCATCATTTCAAACGGGGGATAAGTTGCTTCAGTCACAAAGCTAATTTTCTCAGCTGCCAGCGCCGAATTCGCCACAAAAGTAACCGTAGAAGTCAGTAATATTGCTGTTAGTAATTTTTTCATTGGGTACGACCTATTCCTAATATTTAAATGATCTAATGTTTCAAATAATTTTCAAATTGTGGTGTTTGCGGTTGTGAAAAATGCGCTGCACTACCAAACTCAATTACTTTTCCTTGCTCCATATAACATACTTGGCTAGCAACTTTACGGGCAAAATCCACTTCATGTGTCACCACAACTTGGGTGATCCCAGTTGCCGACAACGATTTAATGATTTCTGCAACTTGATTGGTCACTTCAGGATCAAGCGCCGCAGTCGGTTCATCAAACAATAATACTTCCGGCTTCATCATTAACGCGCGCGCAATAGCAACACGTTGCTGTTGGCCACCCGAGAGCGCTAATGGAAATACATCGGCTTTGTCTGCTAATTGTAGCTTTTCTAGAATTTGTATTGCCTCTTCACGAGCAGATTGTTTGGATAACTTTAAGATCTTAACCGGTGCTTCGAGTAAATTGTCCATTACAGTCATGTGCGGCCACAGGTTATATTGCTGAAATACCATGCCGACTTTCTGACGTAATAACTGACTACGCTTACGTAATTGCTTATCACTCACGCTCACAGGAAAGTGAAACTCTTCACCAGCAATACTGACGCAACCATTATCTGGTGTATCAAGTAAATTCAGTACTCTAAGCAGAGAACTTTTACCAGCACCACTAGGGCCAAGTAAAACTAACGTCTCACCCTTATCACATTTAAGGTCAACATTCTTAAGCACATCTAACTGCCCCCAAGCCTTACAAATACCTTTTAATTCTAGATTCATGATGGACACTAAATATAATTGCGTTCGATGGGAGTATAATAACCAAATAAACCACCAGATCAAGATAAAAATTCACTATAAGTGATTTTTTATTCACACTGGCATTTATGAAAAGATTCGATAGATTAATTACTACTTGCTGGTATGATGTGCATAATTATTCAGCAATCTGAATACACAATATTTTGTTATCCAACATGCATGACGCAACTACACATGGCAGATATATATATGAGTGAAAAACAAGATTTATTGGTTAAAGCATTCAAAGGACTACTTAAAGAAGAGCGTTTAGGGTCTCAAGGTGAGATTGTTGATGCCCTAAAAGAGTTGAATTTTGATAGCGTCAATCAATCTAAAGTATCGAGAATGTTAAGCAAGTTTGGCGCAGTAAGAACCCGCAATGCCAAAGACGAAATGGTTTATTGTCTGCCTGCAGAGCTAGGTGTACCAACCATTAGTAGTCAGTTGAAAAGCTTAGTGCTCGATATCACTAATAATGAAACACTGATCGTAATCCAAACAAGTCCGGGTTCGGCGCAGCTTATTGCACGTTTATTAGATTCATTAGGTCGCACTGAAGGGATTTTGGGCACTATTGCTGGTGATGATACTATTTTTATCACTCCAACCAGTGTAAAAACGATTGATGAATTAACTGCCGCAGTTAAAGACTTATTCGAATATATCTAGCTCATCTTAACTGAATAAAACGCGCAATGTTTATTGCGCGTTAAATCCGATTTAGAATAATAAGCCACACTTGAATCTACTCAGAAAACAATACCAGCTCATGTGAAACAACGGTAATATTCACAGCTTGGCCTATCTGCATGGGTTGAGGAATTAATACAGTTAACATCGTATCTCGCCCTGCAACTTTAATTGAACATTGGCAATTCATGCCTAAAAATTGTTGTTGAGTAATAACACCTTTGCCCTGATCGCTCATTTGTAATAACAGATGCTGCGGTCGTAAAGCTAGCTGTAACGAACTACCAACAGCATATTCTATCGCTTTCGAGCTAGTGATCAGTCCCAGTTCAGTCTCAACGTGATGACTATCAATCACAATGCCATCAACGTAATTAACCAAACCTAAAAAGTCTGCGACAAAACGCGAAGCGGGTTGATTATACAACTCTGTAGGCGTACCAATCTGCTCTATGCGGCCTTGATTGAATACCGCTAAGCGGTCGGCGAAAGCAAACGCTTCCTCTTTACTGTGGGTAACAAAGATCGCACTCATATTATGCGATTTTAATAACTCGCGCATTTCTTCGATTAAATGATGACGTACCTGACTATCAATATTAGAAAATGGTTCATCGAGTAATAACAACGCAGGCGAACTTGCTAAAGCGCGAGCAATCGCGACGCGTTGCTGTTGGCCACCCGATAACTGATGCGGGAAACGATCTGCAAACTCAGTTAAGTTAACCAAATCTAACACGTAATCGACGGTCTTAACTTGCTCTGCCTTGGCTAGCTTACGAATGCCAAATAACACATTAGCGGTTACCGTCAAATGCGGAAACAAGGCGTAATCTTGAAATATCATACCGACATTACGCAGCTCTGGCGCAAGATTAAGTTTATCACTGTCCACCAACTTGCCACTCACTTCAATATCACCTTGCGAAGGTGTGAGTAAACCAGCAATAAGTTTCAAGGTCGTGGTTTTACCGCAACCACTTGGACCTAACAAACATAAGATTTCATTCTGCGCTAAAGATAAATCCAGACCTGTTAATATCTCAACGCCTGCATAGCTACAATGTAAATCAGTAATTTTCAGCGCTGGTACCGCAATATCACCCGTTACTCTGGTCACTGTCGCTTGTGTAGAAATAATGTCAGACATCAATGTTGTTGCTCCAAAGAACGATTTAAGAAGATAAGCGGAATTAAACCAACCAAGACAATCACAATCGCAGCGAGTGCGGCATGTTCGAGCATTTCATCAGAAGCAAACTGATAAACATAAGTAGCTAGTGTCTCATAATTAAATGGTCGTAATAACAGTGCCGTCGGCAGTTCTTTCATTGATTCGATGAATACTAATAAGAAACCCGCCAATACCCCTTTACGGATCAACGGAATATGCACTTTACGGATCATGCTATTGGGCTGATGGCCTAAAGTACGTGACACTAAATCTAATGATGGTGAAATCTTATCAATACTGCTTTCGACTGAGCCTACAGCAATAGCCGAAAAGCGGATCAAATAAGCAAAAATTAAAGCAAACACAGTACCACTCAGCACTAAACCTGGTGTCCATTGCCATAATAATTCAGTTAAATCATTAATCATGAAATCTGCTGCAGATAACGGAATAATAATACCGATGGCCAATACAGTGCCTGGCAGTGCATAACCCATTGAGCTTATTCTGGCTGGAATTGAAGCCTGCTTAGTCGCCACTAAACGGCGGTATAAACCTAATAACACCGCAAAGGTCACCGCCAGTCCAGCGACGACTAACGCCAATACTAAGCTGTTTTGACTGTATTGAAAGAATTCTTCTGTCCAAGATTCAGCAAAGTAATTCCATGCATAATTAAGTAACACTAAAAACGGGATCAAGAAACCAGCACAGATTAATAACCAACACCATGCCATGGCAGCATACTTAGCAAAACCCGATAACGGATAGCGGATCTCTTGTTCGGGTAGCATGTTTTTTTGAAACATCTGCTGCTTACGACGGGCAAAACGCTCTAAGCCGACAAACAACAAAATGACAAACAAGGTCATTACAGATATTTTTGCCGCCGCACTTAAATTGCCATAACCAATCCAGGTATCGTAAACCGCCGTAGTCAGGGTATTCACGGCGAAATAGTTTACCGTGGCAAAATCGGCCACCGTTTCCATGGCAATTAAAGACAGACCTACAGCAATTGCAGGACGTGCTAGTGGCAAGGATACTCGCCAGAAACTCGCCCACGGTGAATGACCTAACACCCGGCTAGCTTGGATCAAACTGGTTGACTGTTCTAAGAAAGAAGTACGCGTTAATAAATACAAATAAGGAAACAATACTAACGATAAAACCGTTGCTGCACCGGGGATAGTTCGGATATCAAAGAACCAATAATCACTGACACTTTGCCAACCAAACCAACCACGCAGAGCGATTTGCACCGGCCCAGCATAATCAAACATATCAGTGTAAATATAAGCGACAATATAAGCAGGCATCGCCATTGGCAGCATCAGTGCCCATTGAAAATGTTTACGTCCGGGGAATTCACACATGGCAATTATCCATGCGGCAGGTAACGCGAGTACGCAACTGATTATCGCGACCAGAATGGTCAGCAACAAGGTATTTCGAGTGTAGTCCATCAGCACTGTATCATAGAGCTGCTGGAAAATAGCGATGTCTGGATTAAGCGCCTCTACGCCCAGTGCAATTACCGGTAAAGCCAAAGCGAACGCGATAAACCAACAACTAAAATGCCATGGTAAGGCTAATTTATGATTCAACAAATAGCTCCAGATAAATACGCAAAAAGGCTGGCCAGTTACTCATCACAAGTAATAACTGCACCAACCTTCCAATAAGAGATTAGCCTAAGGAGTATACCTTAGCTAACCTATTATTTTTATATTAAAAAGCGATAATTATAAATCAAACTTCACTTCATCAAGTAAACGTAATGCTGTTTTACGGTATTTAGCAATTTCAGCTAATGGACGTTTGTCAGCATCGAATTCACCCCAAGACGCCACTAGCTCAGATTTTTTAACGCCAACTTTAACTGGGTATTCCATGTTTACTTCAGCGTACATTTGCTGTGCTCTTTCACCAGATAAGTATTCCATCAATTTAACTGCATTAGCTTTGTTTGGTGCATTTTTAGCTAAAACCATACCTGAAACATTCACGTGTGCGCCACGGTTTTCTTGGTTAGGGAAATTGATGAATACTGATTCAGCCCATGCAACTTGCTTAGGATTTTTCAACATTTTACCAAGGTAGTAGCTGTTACCAAGCGCAACAGTACAAACACCTTCTTTAATTGCTTTAACTTGTGCGCGGTCATTACCTTGAGGTTTACGTGCTAAGTTAGCTTTTACACCTTCTAACCACGTTTTCGCATCTGCTTCGCCATGCTCAGAAATCATTGATGAAATCAATGCAACGTTGTAAGGGTGTTTACCTGAACGCGTACAGATTTGACCTTTGTATTTAGGGTTTGCTAGTTCTTCATAAGAAATATTAGCAACTTGACCGTATTCGCTACGTGATGTGTAGATATTACGTACGCGCGTAGTCAGTGCAAACCATTGACCATCTGGGTCACGATATTGTGCCGGAATATTTTTTTCTAATGTACCGCTTTTAACTGGCTGAGTTACGCCAACATCAACAGCTTCAACCAAACGACTGATATCGGTAGTTAACAGTAAATCGGCTTTAGAAAGACGACCTTCGCGCTTCATGCGGTCAGTCAGGCCTTTTTTAGCAAAAACGATATTCACTTTAACGCCGGTATCTTTAGTGTATTGCTCAAGAATTGGATTAAGTAAATTTGCTTGACGATTTGAATAAATGTTTACTTCATCTGCCGCTATAGCACTTGTACCTATTAATGAAGATAATACTAATGTAGATAAACCAACTAACGTCTTTTTCATCCTGAAACCCCTAAATACGAATCGTTCACATTAAAAATATAGCAAGAGTGTATAAGACTATTTTTCCATTCGCAAGTAAGAATAAGAATAATTCTCACAATTAATGAGGGATGTAAAAAAGGGGCTATAATTTAATAAATTAAATAGCCCCTTAATATTTCATTCACAGCATATGAGCTTTAAAGTTCTTCAGCGTTGGCCATGTTACCTTTGTCTTCCAGCCATACTTTACGATCTGGTGAGCGCTTTTTAGCAAGCAACATGTCCATCATTTTCATGGTCTCATCGGCATCATCAATAGTTAAACGCACCAAGCGGCGGGTATTCGGATCCATGGTCGTTTCACGCAATTGCAGTGGGTTCATTTCACCCAAGCCTTTAAAGCGTTGCACGTTAACTTTACCGCGCTTTTTCTCTGCTGCAATTCTATCTAAAATACCATTTTTCTCCGATTCATCTAGCGCATAAAACACTTCTTTACCGATATCAATACGATATAACGGCGGCATAGCAACAAAAGCATGCCCAGCATCAACCATGGCACGAAAATGTCTGACGAATAATGCACACAACAGCGTCGCGATATGCAGTCCATCAGAGTCAGCATCGGCAAGAATACAAATTTTACCGTAACGCAAACCGGAAAGATCGCTAGAATCAGGGTCAATACCTAACGCCACAGAGATATCATGCACCTCTTGTGAGGCTAAAACTTGGGTAGAATCCACTTCCCAAGTATTCAGGATCTTACCGCGCAATGGCATCACCGCTTGAAATTCTCGATCGCGTGCTTGTTTTGCTGAGCCACCAGCTGAATCACCTTCCACTAAAAACAGTTCCGAACGCATCGGATCTTGGCCTGAACAATCAGTTAATTTACCCGGTAATGCAGGGCCGCTAGTAATACGCTTACGAGCTACTTTTTTACTGGCTTTTAAGCGCTTCTGAGCATTGTTAATACATAAATCAGCCAATAGGTCGGCTTGGTCGGTATTTGAGTTCAGCCACAATGAAAAAGAATCTTTCACCACACCAGACACGAATGCCGCACATTGGCGTGATGACAAACGCTCTTTAGTTTGTCCTGCAAATTGCGGATCTTGCATTTTAACTGACAGGATATAACAGCATTTATCCCAAATATCTTCTGGCGTTAATTTAACACCACGCGGCAGCAAATTACGGAATTCACAGAATTCTCGCATTGCATCCAGAAGGCCCTGACGTAAACCGTTGACGTGTGTACCGCCAAGTGCAGTTGGGATCAAATTAACATAACTTTCAGTTACCGATTCGCCACCTTCAGGTAACCAAAGCACGGCCCAATCAGCCGCTTCATTGTTAGCCGAAAACTTACCAATGAAAGGTTCGTTCGGGAGTTTCTCCCACGGTTTTAGCGATTCCAGTAAGTAATCTTCAAGGCCCTTCTCAAAACACCAAACGTGTTTTTCTTTATTAACCTTATCATCAAACTTGATGTTTAAACCTGGGCATAATACCGCTTTAGCACGTAAATTATGCACCAAGCGTTTAGCCGAAAAGTTACCAGAATCAAAATAACTAGCATCCGGCACAAAGTGCACTTTGGTACCAGTATTACGGATACCAACAGTACCAATGACTTCTAACTCGGAAACCTTATCACCGTTCTCAAAAGCAATATGGTAAACCTGCCCACCACGCTTAATGGTGATATCGACACGCTTAGACAAGGCATTAACCACTGAAATACCAACCCCATGAAGACCGCCTGAGAATTGATAATTATCGTTGGAAAACTTACCACCAGCATGCAGCTTACATAAAATCAGTTCGACACCGCTAACACCTTCAACAGGATGAATATCCACAGGCATACCGCGACCATCATCAGAAATTTCTAATGACTGATCTTCGTGCAAAATTACCGTGATATGACTAGCATGACCAGCAAGTGCTTCATCGACACTGTTATCGATAACCTCTTGACCAAGGTGATTGGGACGAACTGTATCGGTATACATACCCGGTCGACGACGAACAGGCTCCAGACCATTTAGGACTTCAATCGAGCCCGCATTATATTCTTGATTCATGAGTTACTACTGCTTTTATATCTGGTTGAATGCAAGGAAAGTGACAATATCATTAAAGTGACGCTCAAAATTAACAAATGAATGATCTCCACCTTGTTCAACCGTGACTTTAGACGCTTGGTACTTTTCTACTGCTTGGCGATAGTCTAACACTTCATCGTCAGTTTGCAGTAATGCCCAAAGCATTTCTGGGTGAGTTAATTGCACACAGTCGAGTGCGCGTAATTCATCTATATGTTCAGGCACTAAAGTGTAACTATCGCCTGTATATAAATTACTATTATCACCGAGGTAATCTACTAACAGTTCATACGGTTTAACCGCAGGGTTAATCAATACTGCTGGACAGTTTAATTGTTGGCTTACCCGTGTTGCTAAATAACCACCGAGCGAACTGCCTACTACGCCAATTTGATATTCTCCATACTCAGCGATAATGGCTTCAATCTGCTGCCAAGCTTGTGTCGGATAGGGCGCTAAATGCGGAACAGCTAATTTAATATTGGGGTGATATTTTTGAAACCATTGTGAAATTTGTTGTGCTTTTACTGACTGTGGAGAGCTATTAAAACCGTGAAGATAAAGTAATAACATTTTTGGCATTGGACATTTTCCTTCATATAAAAATCAGAAAATCATGCTGACTTTTCTGCTCACAACAAACGTCTTTGCTAAATAAATCAATAACCGGTGGATTTTAGATCAGGATTAAAATCATTATTGGATAAACGCCATACTTGTGTCGTCACTTCACCATCTGGATGTAATTGCAGATAACGCCAACCAGGCGCTTGTCCATCGAGCGTGAAGTCTTCACAATGAGGTTTAAATTGGAAACACGTTGAAGGTGACGCCATATAAGTAATATCATCATAGACTTTATCCAACTGCTGATGAACATGACCAAATAGCACATGTTTCGCCTGTGGATGTTTTGCCAAAATAGCGCAGAATTTGTCAGGATTACGTAACCGGTGTTGATCCAGCCATTGACAACCGACAGGATAGACATTGTGGTGTAATACTATTAAGGCAAATTTGTCCGGATGTAAACTTAATCGCTCATCCAGTAGTGCCAATTGTTCAGGGGCAAGGTAACCAGCCGGAGATCCTGATAATTGTGAATCGAGTAAAATAATTTGCCAATTACCGACCACTTGATATTTGTGCGGATAAATCCCTTCAGCCACTAATGCATCGTGCATTAACGGAATATTGTCATGATTGCCAGGCAACCAATAACACGGCTTATTCAAGCGTCGAATATGCTGAGAGAAAAATTGATAAGAGGCAATCGAGTTATCTTGTGAAATATCACCGGTGGCAAGTACAGCATCAAAGCTTTGCTGATTTTGCAACACAGCATCAATAACCTGACAGTAGCTTTCCTGTGTTTTTACGCCCAGCAGATCTTGTTCTGCGGTCGCAAACAGGTGCGTGTCCGTTATTTGTAATAAATTAATGATACCATCTGCTACAGATGATGGAGATTTTTCTACACCCAAAATAACCCTAATCCTTATTCCCTACATGACCAATTTCGCGACGAGCAAAAATAAGGATACCTTAAATCTGCATTAAAGATCTGTTGTCCAACACACATTCCAATCAATATAGCGTAAAATTCAATCGAATATATTGCGAAATGAGTAAAGCCAACGATTGTAGCGTTACTTCCAAGTCGTTTGCAATCTTTCTACATTCAATTGTAACCATTGCAAGGCAATTATTGTCGTGGCATTATTAATTTGACCGTTAACCACCATCTCATAAGCTTGATTTCGGCTCACCACGTGTACGCGAATATCCTCACCTTCTTCATCTAGCCCATGAATTCCAGTTGCCAAACCGGCATCTATTTCCCCCACAAACAGATCTGTCGATTCTGTCGTGCCACCAGGACTGGATAAAAAATTCAACATAAAATCACAACGCGCCACCTCAAGTCCCGCTTCTTCATGCGCTTCTCGTTTAGCAACATCTTTTGAGTTTTCATGCTCTTTATCCACTATGCCAGCGACAATTTCGAACAGCCAAGGATGCTGCATCGATTCAATAGCTGGTATGCGTAATTGCTCTATCAGTACCACTTCATCAGTAATGGGATCATAAGGCAATAAACCCGCCGCGTTACCGCGTTCAAAGACTTCACGCTCAATAATACCGCTCCAGCCGCCTGCGAACAGTCTATGTTTAAAGCAATATTTATTAATTTGGAAGAAACCATCGAACTTGTTGTCTTTAGATAAGACTTCTATGTCTGACACGGTGAATTGACTGGTTAATTTTAACCTTTCATTTTTCATTTACATCTCCATGAATATACTGATAATAGAAACTTAAAATAAAATATTCGAATCAAATATTAAGTGTTCTACTTGAAAGTTAAAGCTTTCAGTAAATTTCTAGTATAAGATTAAAATTGTACTGACTAGTACATATTGGTTATTATATTAATTATTACAGTACTCGATAATCACATTAAGTTATATCAGCTTATACAACACGACCCATTAAGGTAACATCAATGAAGCTTAACAAAATTCTTTTAGCTTGCGGTTTAGCTTTTATCTCGCAATCGGCAATGGCTGATAATTTACAACAAATTTTCGAACAAGCGCTAACGAAAGATCCGCTTTATTTACAAGCTCAAGCTAATCGTGATGCTGCTGTTGAACAAATTACTGAAAAAGAAGCTGCTAACCTACCACAAATATCACTCACTGCTGATTTAGGTTACACGGTTACAACTGATACAACTAAATCGACTCCAACGTTATCACCAAGAAATGGCAACGTACTAAATAGTAAAGTTGGTGTTGGTTTGACACAAACTATCTATGAAGAAAACAAATTCATCGCCGTAAGCCAAGCAGCAAAAGCCGCAGAGCAAAGCGAGTTAACTGTTCAAGCGCAACTGCAAAGCCTCATTATTCGTGTAGCTAATGCTTATTTTGCAATCTTGAACGCTAACGATACGCTAGAGTTTACTCGACGTAATAATGAAGCTGTTGAACGCCAATTAGAGCAAACAACTCAACGTTATAATGTTGGTTTAACAGATAAAACAGACGTATTACAAGCGCAATCAAGCTTCGATTTATCAGTTGCTGATGTGATTAACGCGGAAAATACGTTAGCAAATAGCTATGAAGCATTAACTGAAATCACTGGTTTATCGCACACTGAAGTTGCAACATTGAATACTGAACGTTTCAGCCCAACGGCACCAGATGGCTTACGTGACGATTGGTTAGCAACGGCGAATAACAAAAACTTAAACATCCAGATCCAACGTATTGCGAAATCGATCGCCGAAGGTAATGTTGATCTTGCCGATTCAGCCGATAACATGACGTTGAAATTAACGGCAAACGTCGGTTCCCAACTTAATAAATACGGTAGTAAACACCCAAGCGAATCATCAGCGGAAGAAAATGTGTCTTCTGGTACTGTTGGTCTCGCGTTTAGCATGCCGCTTTACACTGGTGGTGCAGTGACATCATCAGTAAAACAAGCTGCGTACCAAGTAACAGCAAGCCAAGAAGAACTCACCAAAGCAACACGTGAAGTGCAAACGCAAATTCGTACTTTATATAACAACGTAACTGCGGCGCTGAGTTCAATCAAAGCTTACGAGCAAACAGTAAAATCATCTGAAAGCTCATTAGAAGCAACAAAAGCTGGTTTTGGTGTTGGTACTCGTACTATCATTGACGTGCTAGATGCAACGAAAGTATTATATCAATCAAAACAATCACTTTCTGCATCACGTTATGGTTACATCCAAAATACCTTACAGCTAAAACAAGCTGCCGGTACTTTAAGCCCAGCTGATATCACTTTGGTGAACGCAGGCTTAACTGACGCTCAATAGGCGCTTCAGCAACAGATGTAAAAGGCGGCAATTATGCCGCCTTTTCATTTTCTTATTAAATAAAATTATTCATACGACTGAGAATTTCGCTATGGTAGAGACAGAAAAAAAAATAAAAACTAAATATCACACAGTGACTTACGAAAATACCAAATTTAAAGCTGTATTTTTGCACCCTAAAAACTGGCCATTGCTTATTGGTGCTGGTTTATTGTGGTTTATTTCATTACTACCTATTGTACTACAACAGCCTCTAGGTCGCGGTTTTGGTCGCCTCATTGCGAAAATAATCCCGAAGCGAGTAAAAACAGCACGCCGTAATTTTGAGTTAAGTTTCCCAGACAAATCTGCCAGCGAGATTGAACAGCTCGTTAAAGATAACTTTGCTGCAACGGGCTTAGCTGTCATTGATACGGCTAACTCGTGGTTTTGGCCTGACTGGCGAGTACAAAAAAATATGCTTGTGGAAGGCAGAGAGCACATTGAAGAAGCTGAGCGCAATGGTAACGGCATGCTATTACTTTCAGCTCACTTTCTGACTTTAGAAATGTGTGCTCGCATGTTTGGACAGATCAAACCAGGGGTCGGTGTATACCGCCCTAACAAGAGTCCATTGATGGAATATCTGCAATGTCGCGGCCGGACTAAATCAAATAAAGCATTGCTAGATCGTAAAGATATTAAAGGCATGCTCAAAACCCTACATAAAGGCGATGCGCTTTGGTATGCACCAGATCATGACTACGGTTTACGCCGCAGTGTTTTTGTACCATTTTTTGCCGTCGAAAAAGCATGTACTATTACCGGAACCTCTATTTTAGCTGCGGCAAAAAATACGAAAACTTACCCTTGCGCCTCAACACGCTTACCTGACGGTCGTTATATGTTAAAAATTAAAGCGCCGTTGGAAGACTTCCCAACCGAAGATTTAGAAACTGATGCGCGAACGTGCAATAAAATATTTGAAGATGAGATCCTCACGCAAATACCACAATACATGTGGTTGCACCGCCGTTTCAAGACTCGCCCAGAAGGTGAGCCGAGTTTATATAAGTAATTATATAATCAACGACAATAAACAACGCTGCAATTGCAGCGTTTATTCATCCCCAAATAAGAACAGCCAGTAATCAGTAACCACCTTACGCTCAGCTTGAAACGCTGTCGCAGATACGATGCCTTTCTTATCGAGCAGATTTAATCTGTGGATCTCATCGCGCATAGAGCAATAGCTATCGGTTAATGCCGACCCCAGCTTTTCAGAAATAAGTCCTTCCGCCATACAACGGCTAATAATACGCACATTATCAGACCAAATTTGCATCTTAGGTTTCTCAGCGGCATGGCGTAATACCAAATATTGCATCATGAATTCAATATCGGTAATGCCACCGATAGACTGTTTAATATCAAATTCGCCATCACCGACTTTAAGCAAGTGTTTACGCATCTTAATTCGCATCTCTACGACTTGTTTTTTTAGTTCTTCTTCATTACGTGGCTGGGAAATTACCGCTCGTTTCACTTCATTGAAGCGCGCTTGAATGGACTTATCACCATACACTAAGCGAGTGCGTACTAACGATTGATGCTCCCACGTCCACGCTTCTTTACATTGATAATTAAGAAAACTGGATACGGCACTTGCCAACACACCTGAGTTGCCCGACGGTCTTAAGCGCATATCCACTTCATACAAGATGCCAGTGCTGGTTCGCGTACTAAAAATATGTACGATCTTCTGAGCCAAACGTAAATAAAACTGTCGGCTATCTATCTGTTTAGCTCCATTAGTCTGTCCTGCATCTTCACAATTATGGATAAAGACTAAATCGAGATCGGAACCATAGCCAAGCTCAGCCCCACCAAGTTTGCCATAAGCGATAACTGCGAAGCCGCGCTCCCCGCTAGCAACCATGTTATGTGGTTGACCGTGTTTCTCCTCTAACTGCTGCCATGCAAGATTTACCACATTGTGAATAACCGCTTCCGCCAACCAAGTTAAGTGATCGCTCACTTTCATTAACTCTAACTTGCCAGCAATATCCGCTGCCGCGATACGCAATAACTGAGTTTGCTTGTATTGACGTAATGCTTCGAGCTGCTGTTCCATATCCTCCTCTGGTATCCGCAACATAAACTGGCGCAGCTCACTGCGATATTCATGTAGCGGCGTGGGATGATATAGGTGAGAAGATACTAGTAATTCATCTAACAATATCGGGTGGCTAGCTAATTGGTTCGCGATCATAGAACTAGCACCGCATAATCGTAACAGCTGGATCAAGGCTTGATCATTTTCAGCAAGCAACTCAAGGTAAGCAGTACGGTTCAAGATCTTCATCAACAAAGCAACAATGCGCGGCAATAAAGCGACGGCTTCGTCTTGTTGTAAGATCAAATACAATAATTTAGGCAGCAACTTTTCTATGGTCGCACGTCCACGGGGACCGATAGTTTTGCGACTATAATCACTCTTGAAGTGCATCAAATCACGAGCAAAGGTTTGCGCATCGTTCTCTGACAAGTTGTAACTCTGTAACATACTTTGCGCTTCTTCTGGCAATAAATCCACATGCCATAAGTCTAACGCAGGTTGATCTTCGTCATCACTGCCTTCGTCATCTTGGCCAATAACTTGGCTAAACTCATCATGAATATCAGCCATCACTTGATTAACCTGAGTATAAAATGTCTGCCAATCAGGAAAACCTAATGCGGCGATCAAACGGTAACGATCTTGATCTGCCTGTGGCAAGGTTTGAGTTTGTAAGTCACTAATTTGCTGGAGAATATTTTCAACTTGGCGCAAGAAACAATAACGAGTCGTTAATATTTCATAACTCACGGCCGAAATCTCGCCTAACTTGTGCAACTCTGCCAGCGTTTTCAGCAAAGATTTAATTTGTAAAACCGGCTCACGACCGCCACGGATCAACTGAAACGTCTGTGCGACGAATTCCACTTCTCTAATGCCGCCGCTACCTAATTTTATATTGTCTTTTAATCCTTTGCGACGCACTTCAGCCTTGATCATGGCTTTCATATTTCGCAGTGCTTCAATAGCACTAAAATCCACATAACGGCGATAAATAAATGGTCTAAGCATTTTCTCTAGCGTCACTCTAGACTCTTCGGTACCGCCTAATGCACGCGCTTTGACCATGGCATAACGTTCCCAATCACGGCCTTGATTTTGATAGTATTCTTCAAATGCATTAAAGCTCATTACCAAGGGGCCAGAATCACCAAATGGACGTAAGCGCATATCGACGCGATAAGCAAAGCCATCTGCAGTGACTTGATGTAACGCAGCAATTAAACGCTGACCTAAACGCTGGAAAAAACGCTGATTATCTACTTCACGTCCCGCGCCTACGGTATGACCTGAATCAGGGTAAGTAAAAATAAGGTCGATATCTGAAGAGAAATTAAGCTCACCGCCACCGAGTTTCCCCATAGCTAAGATAAGCATTTTCTGCGCTTCTCCATGTTCGTTACTTGGTGTACCTTGCTCACGGCATTGCAGCGTATATAACCACGCCAGAGCACCTTCGATCAATTTATCTGCCAATTGAGATATGTGCGCTAGACTCTCGGATAATTCAGTTCTTTGTAGTAATTCTCGCCAAGCAATAATGCACATATGAAAGCGGCGAAATTGGCGAATAACCCGACCCAACTGCACTTCCGTTTCACAACTATCTAACTGCGCAGCAAGCTCTGAACTAACTTGCTCACGTCGCTCGTTTTCGATGAGTAAGCCTGACTGCCAAATTTGTAATAACAGCTCGGGATTATTAATACAGCTTTCAGCAATAAAATCACTTAACCCGAAAATATATTGAGTTTCCTGAACCTGAACATCAGTGAGTAACACTAAATTTTCTGGATTTCGTTCACACCAACGCTGCCAATAAATAGTACTCACATCCAATAATGGCGCAGGTAATGTATAGTTAGAATTCATCTAATATGTCCCTATAAAATTAAGCGTTTAATGGCGTCTAAACGATTCAGTACAACTTTAATATATAAATTTATCATTACTAACTTATTAATGGCAGCTAAAAACCTTATAAATTATGGTTGTATCATCGCAATAACAGCCATGTTACTTGCATCCGGTTATTTTAAAATGACAAAATGAACAACTAGAATGGATCTATAACTACGATTACAAGTGCACGGCAACAAGGAAATTAATACATGTCAGTTTTTGAAAGCCTTATCTCATCGAACGTACTGCTTTATTTACTCATCGATCTTATCGTCGCCTTGATTTTACTTTCCGCTATGCGTTTTGTGACAGGTGCAGTCGAACATATTGATACCACAGATGAACTCGCTCAACGCGACAATTTTGCGTTTGGTATTAGTTTGGCAGGATCAATCTTGGCTTTAGGCATTGTGCTGTCAGGTGCTATTACCGGTGAAAAAGCCGAAACTCTGGTCCAAGAGCTGCTAGGTATGAGTTTATACGGATTATCAGGGCTGGTATTAATTAAATTTGGCCGTTGGATCCACGACCGTATAGCGCTGCATAAACTCGATAAAAATAACGAAATTATTCAACGCAATGTTGCCGTCGCTATCGTCGATGCCTGCGCGGTTATTGCAACAGCGATTATCATTCGTTCAATTTTACTTTGGGCTGAAGGTTTAGAACTGGTTACTTTCATCGCTATTTTTATCGGATTTTTAGTATCTCAAGCTTGTTTGTTATTGATGACGCGTTACCGAGAACACCGCTATGCTTGCGGTAACTCAGGTACGACCATGCAACAAGCATTCAAGGATAATAATATCGCGGTGGCAGTCCGCCATGGTGGATATCTGATTGGTGTGGCCATCGCAGTCACTATCGCCAGTAATTATATCTATTATGATACGGCCAATATAATGACCAGCTTAGGATCGTGGATACTATTCAGTTTTATCATGCTGATGGTGTTTAACATTTTGGCTATTATCGCCAAAAAGTTAATTTTGAAGAACATCGACATAAAGACTGAAGTGGATGTGCAAAACAATATCGGTGTTGCCAGTATTGATATGGCCATTAACTTATCAGTAGCGCTGATCCTTTCGGCGCTACTAATATAAAATCTAATAACAGTCCTATCAAGTATGTAAGTTAATATAAAGACAGGGAACTTTGCCGCGGTTTTTCGACCTTAAATAGGCAACTCTGATTTATTTACTAAAAAAAAGTTTATATTTAATCGCCCACAGCCCTTGACATATTATGTCTTGAGGCATAAAGTCAATCTCACTTAGACATAATATGTCAAACAAGGAATAAAATGAGCATTCATAAAATTGCAAATTACCTTAACGAACTTGGTGACAAATCAGACACAGGTTTTAAATTTGATTGTACGCCAATCGCAGGCGATGTGGATGTACTGCGTGTTGATGTTGAAGGTCGAGAAGAAATTCCAATCTTTGTTTCAGTAACTGATGAGCAGATCTTATGTATTGCTTATCTATGGGGCGAAAACGAAGTTAAAACAGAACTACGAGTGGAAATGCTAGAAGCAATGTTGGAACTTAATATTCCAATGCCACTGTCATCATTCGCTAAAATTGATGACATGTACGTTGTCTACGGCGCACTTTCGGTTAACTCAGCCATGACCGATATCGAGCATGAGCTAGCTGTACTAAGCGATAACAGTTTAGAAGTTATTACCGAATTATCAGATTACTTAATTTAACCTACTTCTCAGGAGAAGTTTATGAGCATTTTTAATAAGATTTTGACCGCTGTTCGCGGTGGCGCCCGTGAAGTAGGCGAAGCCGTTGTAGATGCAAACTCGATGCGTATTTTTGAACAAGAAATCCGCGATGCCGAAACGCACCTTACAAAAGCGAAACGCAACTTAACAGAAGTGATGGCGAAGCAAATGCAATCAACACGTGACGTTGAGCGCGCTAAAGCAACTTTAACTGAACACGAAGGTTATGCAGTACAAGCATTAAACGCTGGCAATGAAGCATTAGCGTTAGAAGTTGCAGAGAAAATTGCACAGCTAGAACAAGAAGTAGCTGACCAACAACAAAACCTCGATAGCTTCTCTGCAAGCGCTGTTAAGTTGAAAGATTTAGTGAAAAAGAGTGAACGTCAACTCGCTGAACACCAACGTCAATTGAGCATGGTAAAAACCACTGATAGCGTACAAAAAGCGACATCAGCAATCACTGATAACTTTAGTTCAAGTAACTCAAAGCTATTAAGTGCTAAAGACTCACTAGAGCGCATCAAGCAAAAACAACAAGACTTTGATGACCGTATGGTTGCTGCTGACGAACTACAAGCAGAAGGCAGCGACCAAGACCTGAAGGCTAAATTAGCAGCTGCAGGTATCGGCCAGCAAAACAGCGATGCTAATTCAGTATTAGCGCGTTTGAAAGCCAAACAAAACGGTTAAGTGTATTTTAACTGCATAGGCTTTAGCTGCACAAACAGTATGCCGATATAACCAGTAAGGAACAGGATGCCAACGCATGCTGTTCCTTTTTCTAATTACAATAAAGAGAACAGCTTATGGGTTTCTTTAAAGGTCTTTTCAAAAAATCAGCTCCGGAAAAACCAGTCCGTAGTCTAGACCACGCCAGTAAATTAATACTGGGTGACATCTTAGAATTCAGTGATAGTTTTACCCTGCCGAACAATATTCGAAAGCAAAAATTTGAAGTTATTGCTATCGAAACCTTTGAGTTTGAGCATCAACATTACCCACGTTTCAAACTGCAGGGCAACTTAGACGGTTACCTTTGGTTATCGTTACCTGGCGACAATAACAACAGTTTTCATATCAGTCTTGAAATCAACCGTGATGAAGTCGAACAACTATTCGATCTGGATGAATTTGCGGATATTTTCGACGACGGTTTCAGCGAAATAACCAGTCAACAAGCAGTCAACATTGGTGACTGGCACGCAGATAAATATTTTCAGCGCGATCTTGCTACAGTTGCCTTTCATCATCGTGAAGATCTCCGAGAGACGCCGCCGAGCAAATACAACGAAGACAGCAACGGTCGCCGCTTTGAATATTATCACTTACACGACAGTAAAGAACAAAAATTGGTCGACATCATAGTGACAGATAATGGCGAAACTGACGTCTATTTAACGATGCAGTTAGCTAATGATGCGATCGCAGGTTTCTGGCCAATTTCATAACTCAATACTGGTGTAGAAAGGTAATATTATGGTGAATAAACGTGTTTTACCCGAAAAATGGCAATCATCACAGAAGGCAATGAAAGCGGTGCAGGTTGCTTTTGATATGGATGAGAAGATCCAATACACCATTCGTAAGGCGGCGTTAGATAATAACCTCAGCCCATCTGAACAAATACGCGACATTCTTGGTCTGATCGTAAATAAGCGTCCAAAACGTCCACGCTTGACTGTTTCTTTTAATACTCAAGATTATATTGATCTGGCAGATAAGTACGGCTTACAGCCAGAACAGCAATTGGAAATAAAGAAATTGGTTATCGATGACTTGGTTCACTTCTCAAACCAACAAGACGCAGAGTGAGATCTCATTTAACTCATAAAAATGGCTTATCACTGATAGGCCATTTTGTTATACATAATATGCTTACATTGATTTAGTCATGAAGCCAATAAGGTTGCATCAATAAAGCCTGCTGACGAGTCTGCTCTAAGGCGTCTAATAATGAAGTTTGTTTACGCAATAAAATCTTATTCATACCCGCAGCGATTGATTCATTCTGCATACTCGCAATATTACGTAATAAGATTATCACCTCTAAATCATCGATACCTTGTAATATATCCAACCAAGGTAAACGAAATTTATTACGCAACTCGGCATCAAAGAGATGATTAAAGCATTGCCCAATTGAGACATTACGTTGTAATTCGGCTTTTTCCGCAATGTACTGCTGAGCATCGAGCGTTTCATCAGCTAAACAGGAATCAATGACATTTTGCCAGCTGCTCTGAAGATGTAAACGAGCAAAATCTTCCACTGTCGTCATTATCGTTAATTCCAAGTGCTCTCTATTTAACAAACGGCTGATCGCCAGCGTTATTTTGGTATAGCGGACACTGGTCATTAATTTCTCTATCTCTGCAAAATCAATACATGCCGATTGTAATGCAGAGAGTTCTTTTAATAGCCGTTTATGATCTGGATATTTACGAATAAAGTGACCGTTATTAGAGATCACCTGTTCCAGTTTCAATGCATTATCTATGTCACTAAACTGCTCAAATAACCAAAGTAATTCTGTGTGTTGTAAACACGTTTTTGGCAAAACATCAGCATAGGTATCCATGGTATGTAAGATTAACGTAATACTTTTTAATACTTCTGATAACGCAGCATGCTCTTGAGACTCAAGATAGAGTTGTTCATGATGCTGCCAATGCTGATAACCCTGCGCCAGGGTACTTAGAAATACCTCAGCAAGAGTTTCGCCTTTATCAGCTTCAGTAGAGAGAGATAATTCATTCACTTTTGGTTGGTATAAACCAGCCAGCTGATAACCACGTTTAGCTTTGCTCACATTGCCCAAACGAACACCATCAAATTCTGCAATTTTCTCAGCTAAGGTGAATAAATCATCCACGCTGCCTTGCATAAGTTCTAATTCTATTTCGCAAATCGGGTAACTATGTTCACCACTACGCACCATGCCTTTATCAAATACCACTTCAACTTCAGCGTTATTGGGCAATTGTACCTGCCATAATGTGCGCTCAAAATCAGTTGTGAATAAATCAACAAGGTCCGATTGTAATTTACTGACATCAACCCCTTCAGGCCAAATATCATGAGGAAAATCCGCTAATCTTGGTACTTCATCGAGTAGCGGTAAATTATATTCAGGACGCTGATGCAAACCACCGCGTACGACCCCTGCTGTTTTAATGGTCTGTTCGGCAAAGTTGACACTGCGACGTGTTCTCAGGCCAAAATCAAACTGACGAAATTGATAAGTATGAGTATCAAAATAGGTATTAGAAAGTGGTTTAACAGCATGTTCAAGAATCACATAATTTTGTAACACCTCAGATAATGCAATGCTAACGTCTGATTTCACTACAAATTTTATTTCTACTTCCGTACTCATTCGACCTCGTTAGATAGATAAGACAACATATTGCTATCCCTCTTTCAATATTAGGCTCTAGATAGGGCCTGAAAAAACAGTTATTAAAGTAAAACTTACCAATTAATTAGAAACCTGTCTAAGGTTTAGTAACCAATTAATCGATAATAATCACCTTAAAAATTAGAATTATATTGATTTTAGTCTAATTGAATTACGAATTAGACAAATTTTATATTGCAAACTTGCCAGAGTTGGTTAACATTCCCCGCATCTTTTAAAGTGCGCAAATTTGTTGTCACAAAAACGGATTATGGCTATGCCAGTAAATACAATTTTAGGACTTTTTGCTAAGTCACCAATTACACCTCTGCAAGAGCACATTACGAAAGTACATGAGACTTGTGAGTTACTTATTCCTTTCTTTGGCGCTATTGGCGCACAAAACTGGAAAGAAGCAGAAAACATTCGTAAGCAAATATCTCAATGCGAGAAAGATGCCGATATTTTAAAACGTGAAATTCGCCTAAAACTACCTCGCGGTATTTTTATGCCTGTTGACCGTACTGATATGTTAGATCTATTAACTCAGCAAGACAAAATTGCTAACCGTGCAAAAGATATCGCCGGACGTATGATTGGTCGTGAGATGCAGTTACCACTTGAATTAGCAGATGACTTTCCTGCTTATTTAAAACGCTGTATTGATGCAACTGCACTCGCGAAAAAAGCAATTAACGAACTTGATGAACTACTTGAAACGGGCTTTAAAGGCCGTGAAGTAGACTTAGTTGAAAATATGATTAACGAACTTGATCGTATTGAAGATGACACTGATGAACTGCAAATTGGTTTACGTCAGAAATTACATAAAATTGAAAAGAACTACGATCCTGTTGACGTTATGTTCCTTTACAAAATCTTAGAGTCAGTTGGCGGCTTAGCTGATCAAGCTGAAACTGTTGGCGCTCGTTTAGAGCTTATGCTAGCTCGTAATTAAGATCTAAATTAGGAATATATAATGGAAATTATTCAAGCTTACGGCCCATACTTGCTATTTTTAGCGGGCGCTTTCGGTCTATACATGGCGTGGGGTATCGGTGCGAATGACGTTGCAAATGCAATGGGCACCTCTGTTGGTACTAAGTCTCTCACAGTTAAGCAAGCAATCATCATTGCGATGATTTTTGAGTTTGCAGGTGCTTACTTAGCCGGTGGTGAAGTAACAGATACTGTTCGAAAAGGTATCGTTGATTTAGCGGTATTTAAAGAAACAAACCGTCCCGATGCTCTGGCATTCGGTATGATCTCAGCACTACTTGCTGCTGGTACTTGGCTAATGATCGCCTCATTATTTGGCTGGCCGGTATCGACAACTCATTCTATCGTTGGCGCAATTGTTGGTTTTGCACTAGTGAGTGTAGGCCCTGAAGCAGTACAATGGGGTAAGGCTGGCGGTATCGTAGGAAGCTGGGTTGTCACACCTATTCTCTCCGGTCTCATCGCTTATGTCACCTTCATGAGTATTCAGAAACTTATTTTTGATACTAAAGATCCGTTATCTAACGCCAAACGTTATGTGCCTTTCTATATGGCATTAACTACGTTCGTCATTGCGATGGTCACGATCAAAAAAGGTCTAAAACACGTTGGTCTGCATTTAACAACAACTGAAGGCATTATCGCTTCAGCAGCTATCAGTATATTGGTCGCTATTGTTGGTGCATGGTATATCAGCAAGCAAAAATATAGCCCAAGCAACGATAAAGATATGCACTTCTCAAATGTAGAGAAAGTATTCGGTATCTTAATGATTATCACCGCTTGTGCGATGGCATTCGCCCATGGCTCAAACGACGTTGCTAATGCAATCGGTCCACTAGCGGCTGTAGTATCTATCGTTGAACACGGCGGTGAAATTGCAGAAAAAGCTGAGCTAACATGGTGGATCTTACCACTGGGTGGCTTAGGTATCGTGATCGGTTTAGCGACTATGGGGCATAAAGTTATGTCTACTGTCGGCACAGGAATTACCGAGCTAACACCAAGCCGTGGTTTTGCTGCTCAATTAGCGACTGCAACAACGGTTGTTATTGCATCTGGTTCTGGTTTACCTATCTCAACCACGCAAACACTTGTTGGGGGCGTGCTGGGTGTGGGTATGGCGCGTGGTATCGCAGCCTTAAATCTAAATGTAGTAAGAACGATCGTTGTATCTTGGGTAGTTACTCTGCCTGCTGGTGCATTGTTAGCGATTATCTTCTACAAAATATTAGAAGCTATTTTCGTAATCTAATTAAGATTACCTGCTATTTTCGATGTAAAAAACAGCCGTCATTTATGATGGCTGTTTTGTTTCTAGCTAAAATTCAATTATTTTCAGCAAAGATCAGAAAGTCCTATTTTAGGGCTTGTCGAAAACCTGTTTTATCCTTACTATTCTTATCTCGAATATTTCATCTATGGGACAATTTGTGAATATCAAATCTCTATTTATAGCATCACTTCTTACTCTTGTAAGTCTCTCAAGCCAAGCTGAAACTCGTTATATCAGCGACGATGTCACGATCTTTATGCACACAGGTCCAAGTACCAAATATCGCATTATCGGCACAATCAAAGCAGGTGAAGCAGTTAAATTTTTACAAACTGATCCAGCGACAAAATTTGCTCAAATCATTACGAGCAAAAACAAAACTGCATGGATTGATGGTCGCTTACTGACTCGTCGAGCAAGTTTAAAAGTACGCACACCAAAACTACAAGCTGAACTAGCTAGAACCAAAAAAGCACTGGCGTCGATTAATAAAACCAATGCAGATAAGGTTGCCGAGTTAACTAGTGCAAGCCGTCAGGCTGTAGTAGACAAAGATATTCTATTAGTCGAGAAGAGCAATACCATAGAAACGCTAACAGCAAAAAATAACATGCTAACCAATGAAGTTGAGCAACTGCGTGCTGAAAACGTATTGTTATCAACTAAAATGGATACCAAACAAGAAGACGAGCAACACCGCTTCTTCATGTTAGGTGCACTAATCCTTGGTTTAGGTTTGATTGCTGGTTTAATTATTCCATCGATTCGTTTTCGTAAAAAGAAAAATGATGGCTGGGATTAATTGAGTCGAATAAAGGTTAAAATTTATTGATAATAAAAAAGGATATTCAATTGAATATCCTTTTTGCGTTTTAAGCCATGATAACTTAGTTAATAAAAATACTTCTTAACGTTCTTCACGCTTAAATATCAACTCTTTATCATTTGACTCAGATTCACAATAATAATAACCGTCAGTATCAAACTGCTTTAATTGAGTTATTTCAGTTAGCTGATTTTCAATAATGTAACGCGCCATTAATCCGCGAGCTTTCTTAGCGTAAAAACTAATAATTTTATACTTACCCGCTTTACAGTCTTTAAAGACAGGTGTAATGATTTGTCCTTTCAGACGTTTAACTTGCACTGCTTTAAAATATTCATTAGAAGCTAAATTAACTAGTACTTCGTCACCTTGCGCAGCCAATGTTTGGTTAACTTTATCAGTAATAATATCACCCCAAAATTGATACAAGTTAGTACCGCGTGGGTTAGCAAGTTTAGTGCCCATTTCTAAGCGGTAAGCTTTAATCAAATCCAGTGGTCGCAATAACCCATATAAACCCGATAAGATACGGAAATGCTGTTGGGCAAATTCGAGATCTTGTGTCGTCAAGCTATCCGCATCAAGCCCCGTGTACACATCGCCTTTAAATGCATAAACAGCTTGTTTAGCATTATCAGCAGTGAAGGTATCACTCCACTCAGTAAATCGCGCAGCGTTTAATCCTGCAAGTTTATCGCTAATTTTCATTAATGAAGCTAAATCTGCTGGCGTTAACTGTCGACATACCTCAATAAGTTCGGCAGATTGAGTAATTAAATCAGCCTGTGAATATTTGTCACAGGCTGGCGGAGTTTCAAAATCTAACGTTTTTGCTGGCGAAACGACTACTAACATTACATATCCTTTTCTTAAACTTGGGTTATCACTACCCGGTATTTTTATAACCACTATCTAACAGTTATAACGCTTCAATAGTCACACCATCAAGCAGACCATCACCATCTGAATTACCGCTGTTTAACTTGATCATTAAACGTAGATCATTCGGTGAATCAGCATGATGCAGCGCTTCTGTGTAGCTAATTTGATTACGGTTATACAGATCAAGCAAAGCTTGGTCGAAGGTTTGCATACCCTGCTCGCCAGATTTAACCATCACTTCTTTAATTTTATGTAAATCACCTTTACGGATCAATTCACTCACATAAGGGGTATTCTGCAATATCTCAAAAGCGGCTCTGCGGCTCTCACCATCTTGGACTGGAATTAATTGCTGAGCAATAATACCTTTCAAGTTCAGTGATAAATCATAGAGTAACTGAGCATGCTTTTCTTTTGGCACTAGGTGCAAAATACGCTCAATGGCTTGGTTAGCGTTGGTCGCATGCAATGTTGCCATACATAAATGACCTGTTTCAGCAAAAGCTAACGCAAACTCCATAGTTTCTTGAGAACGAATTTCACCGATAAGGATCATATCGGGAGCTTGGCGTAATGAGCTTTTTAAAGCTTCATCAAAAGAAACGGTATCTATACCGACCTCCCTTTGTGTAACAATACATTGGCCATGATCATGCACAAATTCAATCGGATCTTCGATAGTAAGAATATGTCCTGAGGAATTTTGATTACGGTAACCAACCATTGCCGCTTGCGTGGTTGATTTACCAGAGCCTGTAGCCCCAACCACCAGCACTAAACCGCGTTTGGCCAATGCCGTATGCTTAAGCACTTGTGGCAAATGCAGCTCATCCATTTCGGGTATATCGGTCTCAATACGGCGGATCACCATCCCGGCTTTTTCTAATTGCCAAAAAGCACTAACGCGGAAACGGCCAACATCAGGCACAAAGATACCAAAGTTAGCTTCTTTGGTTTGGCAGAATTTTTGATATTCCGTATCCGACATAGCTTCTCGCACTAAAGCCAGAGATAGCTCTGCTGTCAATTTATGTTCTGAAATCGCTTTTAAGCCGCCATGTACTTTAACCGTTGGTGCAATACCAGCGGAAATATACATATCAGAACCTTGCAGTTTTTTCATAGTGGCAAATAGCTGTGGCAACATACCCATTTATTTATCCCCTAAAAGTGTTGTTGGTCGACAGCTTTTATTTTTGCTTCTGCTGTGCTGACGATGCCCATGTTCACTAACTCTCGCATTGACTGATCTAGCGTTTGCATTCCATGTAACATCCCTGTTTGGATCACTGAATACATTTGGGCCACTTTATCTTCACGAATTAAATTACGGATAGCTGGTGTACCGATCATAATTTCATGAGCAGCTACCCGCCCACCGTTAGCGCGTTTCAATAATGTTTGTGAAATCACCGCACGCAATGACTCTGAAAGCATAGAGCGCACCATGCCTTTTTCTTGCCCTGGAAATACATCAACAATACGATCAATGGTTTTCGCCGCAGAAGTTGTATGTAAAGTACCGAATACCAAGTGGCCCGTTTCGGCAGCAGTAAGTGCCAAACGGATAGTTTCTAAATCACGTAATTCACCGACCAAAATAATATCCGGATCTTCACGTAACGCTGATTTTAATGCAGCATTAAAACTCTTGGTATCACGATAAACTTCACGCTGATTTACTAAGCTTTTTTTATTTTGGTGTACGAATTCGATTGGATCTTCAATGGTTAAAATATGTTTATGATGCGTTTCGTTAATATGATCAACCATCGCCGCTAACGTCGTTGACTTACCCGAACCAGTAGGGCCGGTAACGAGGATAAGACCACGTGGCAGCTCCACAATATCATTAAAAATTTCTGGCACATTTAACTCTGCCATGGTTTTAATTTCACTAGGAATAGTACGAAAAGTCGCAGCGGGACCACGGTGTTGATTGAATGCATTGACACGAAAACGGGCAACATTGGCGATTTCAAAAGAGAAATCAACGTCTAAATGCTCTTCATAATCTTTACGTTGCTTGTCATCCATAATGTCATAAATTAAGGCATGAACTTGTTTCGAATCAAAGGCTGGTAAATTAATTTTCCTGACATCACCATCAACACGGATCATAGGAGAAACACCAGAAGAAAGGTGTAGATCTGACGCGTTATGCTTTACACTAAATGTAAGTAACTCTGTAACATCCATACTCTTTTAAAACCCTCATCGTCAATTAAACGTAAGTAAATCATGAATCCAATATCCGTACGATTACAACAGGTTCTAGGGCAAATTGAAAACGCCGCAAGCACATCTTACAAAAAAAGTAGCAATATTAACCTGCTTGCAGTAAGTAAAACCAAACCCATTATTGATGTGCAGGCACTTTACGCCTTAGGACAACGTCAATTTGGTGAAAACTACCAACAAGAGGCTGTAGAAAAAATACAACATCTACAGCAGCTTGGTGAATACTCTGAAATAGTGTGGCACTTTATCGGCCCAATACAATCCAACAAGACACGTCCAATTGCCGAACACTTTGATTGGGTGCAAAGTGTTGACCGCCTAAAAATAGCGCAACGCTTAAATGATCAACGCCCTGAAGGCATGCCAAAGCTCAACGTCTGCATCCAAGTTAATATTAGCGCGGAAGAATCCAAATCAGGCACTGACTTAGAGCAAGCACGATTATTGGCTCAACAGGTGACTGCGCTGCCTAATTTAATCTTACGCGGCATAATGGCGATCCCAGAAAAAACGGGTGATGAAGACAAATTAATATCACAATTTAAACAATTAGAATCATTGTATTTGTCGCTACAGGACCAATATAAGCAAATAGATACGTTATCTATGGGCATGACCAATGATATGGAACTTGCTATCGCCCACGGCAGTAATATGGTTCGTGTTGGTACAGCATTGTTTGGTGCAAGGGATTTACACAAGGAATAAGAGTAATGACGACAAAGAAAATTGCCTTTATTGGCGCAGGCAATATGGCTAAAAGCTTGATCGGCGGTATGGTTGCTAATGGTTATCCAGCCACTGCTATTTCTGCTTCAGCAACAACGCGCACCAAGCTCGATGCGTTAGATCAAGAATTTGGTATTAATACCTCGACCGATAATGATGCCCTCGTCGCCGAAGCCGATATTATTATCTTAGCGGTAAAACCGCAGATAATGGCCGATGTCTGTGGCGTTATTGCTCAACATAGAGCCAACTATCAAGGCAAAATATTTGTTTCGATCGCCGCGGGTGTAACCGTTGCTCGCTTGCAAAGTTTCTTAGCGGATGACCAACCAATTATCCGCACTATGCCTAATACACCGTCTTTGGTGCAAAAAGGCATGACTGGGCTATTTGCTTCGCCGGAAGTCACCGGGGCAGACAAAGACATAGTGAATCAAATTATGTTGGCGGTAGGTCAAACAGCATGGGTAGAACAAGAGTCTGATTTAAACACTATTATTGCAGCTACAGGCAGTTCTCCAGCTTATTTTTTCCTGTTCATGGAAGCGATGCAAGACAGCATTATGAAAATGGGGTTCGATAAACAACAAGCCCGCGCGCTAGTCGAACAAGCAGC
>Ga0105356_10000749_pt1 | contig 31558 bp, 21 predicted proteins | sample GOMGulsemesocosm_3_FD_83502 | JGI IMG/M metagenome (GOLD analysis project Ga0105356, IMG submission 83502) | Methane-oxidizing microbial communities from mesocosms in the Gulf of Mexico - GOM9D Gulf of Mexico | ecosystem: Environmental > Aquatic > Marine > Cold seeps | place: Gulf of Mexico...
ACACTTTCATACTTAATATGTTAGCAGTAGGTTAATAATGTGATTACATAGTTAACCTTAGTGTAACTATTTTTTAGAACCAGCCATTGGATCTGATTAGGGCCAAGTTTTAAGTTTATGATTTTAATTGAAATTGTTTGTTCTAAATGGATTCGATTATGACGTGTAATTAGGGAGGTTTAAGTGAAGTAGAGGCAATTGTTGGTAAGAAGCTAGATTAGCCGCCAGGGGTGGCAACTAACCTAGCTTAGTGAGGTCGCGTAATCTCAAACAACAGATATTAGTCTAGCTCTTTTATCTGGCGGCGGATTTCATCCATTTTAGCGGTCATTACTTTTTCTAAGTGGTCAAGATCCGACAAAAACTTTTGTTTAGGATCAACAGGAGCCGCAGTTTGTCTGGTGGCATCAAGCTGTTTTAGTTCTTGTAATGCTAAGGCTAGCTGTGGGCTTAGTCTTTCCATGTTGTCGAACGCTTTGGAATGGCGCACTTCAATTGGCAGTCCGGCGCGACCACGGACAAAAGAAAACTTCTTAGTGCGAGATAAGAATGATCCTTTAGGGCGCTTATAATAAATTTTTAAGACATCGGTATCGCCTTGCTGACGCAGGGTATATTTTTGTACGTTGTCGACTGACTTAATGCCCATTTTGTTTAAGGTTGGGTAATTAGACATAGTGTGGTTCTCATTAAAGGGTGCTTTTTAAGCACTGGACTCAAAAATAGGTTAACTTTGCTCGATTAATTCAACAATAAATTTATCAGATAACATCGATTATTATTTGAGCTGGGTCGATATTGGAATGTCTACCAACAAATACCAATTTCATTAATTTAATGTAATTGGTATAGGATCAGCTGTCACCATTTTTAGTATTGGCGTTTCGTGCGCAGTGTAGAGCAGTAATTTAAATTGAGTTAGGTCCAGTTGCGCAAACTAATAGGGCCAGTTGAGCAGTAAAAAACAGTTGTTTAAATTATTAGTTTAATTGCTAATTTAAACAACAGTTTAAAAATTACTGACCCTTAGCAATCATATTCAAAATTTCTTTAAATATACCATTTTCTAAAACTTCAGGTAAGTCTAGTGCAAGATTTGAGCGATAATAACTGCTTAAATCTAACCCAAATCCCAACGCATGCAATTGGATATCGCCTCGTACCTCTAACATTGCGCAAACTTGCGACAGATGACTGTCAAGATAACCCGCTTCATTGGCCTGATTAGTCGCGGTTTCCATTGGGCAACCGTCGGACAATACAATTAATATTTTTCGTGGTTCGGGACGCGCTTGCATCCGTTTTGCTGCCCATAACAAGGCTTCACCGTCGATACCTTCACGAAACAACTCAGGTTTGAGTAGCGCAACCAGCTGATGGCGAGCGCGTTTTAACGGCGTATCGGCATCTTTATAAATAATGTGTTCAAGTTCAGCCAAGCGGCCGGGGTTGGCGATACTACCGCGAGCACGCCATTGTTTTAAAGGTTTGCCACCTTGCCATGCTCTGGTGGTAAAACCTAAAATTTCGGTGCTGGCGCCTGCCAATTCCAGTGCTTTAGTCATTAATTCGACCAACATCGCAATTGAACTAATGTGGTGTTTCATTGAGCCGGAGTTGTCGATTAAAAACGTCACTAAACAGTTGTTATGCGGTTGGTAACGTTCGGTTTTAAATAACTGTCTAAAGTCAGGCGAAGTCACTAGGGTCGTCAGGCGTTTAGCATCAATATAACCTTCCTCTTGACCAAAGTTCCAACCTTCACGACGCGGCGCTGCCAAAATTTTGGTCCAGTCACGCGCAAGGCGAGGTACATTAACCCCTTGGCCTGCAATCAGTAAGTCTTGCTGTTGGCGCAGCTTTTTACTTTGGTGCGGCAAAATAAGTTTGTCGGCGCTTATGATGCGATCATTGGCGCTGGAGAATATTTTGTAGTTGGCCAGTTGTTCAACCAGCTTGTTGTATTCATTTCGATAAGTAGGTTCGTTGCCACTTGATAATTGGCCTGTGGGATTAGCCTCAGGATATAAAATTAAACTAAAGCCAGCGATCGCAGCTTCGGCTTTGCTGGTGGCATCACTGTCTTCATCGTCGTCGCTATCCGCCATGGCGTTAACAATTTCGTCGATAACTTGAACTATGCCTAATGCATTTCCTGCATATACTTGCTGATTGTGCGGATTGTTGCGCAGTCCCATCAGGTAACCACCGATATGCGGTGCTAACATCATGCGTTGCGGTTCAATTAAGTCTTCTGTTGATTCACTGACACCGTGGCGATTTAATCTGGCCCATACCACTTGAGCAATGGTGTACACCAGCAAACCAATGTGATTTTCAATCATGTCTGAATGACTAAAGTCACTGCACCATTGCTGGTATCGATGATGTAAATTGGCTTTTGCCCCAGGGTGGTCAGGGTTGACTAGTGATTCAACACGCAACTGTTCGAGCAATTCAAAAATTACCTGACCGACTGCACTGCTTGGAATTAATTGCTGGTGCAGCTCTTTATCACTATGCTTTAAGCGCAGCGCGATACCGTCAGCGGCACCACGAAATGATTGATAGTCGTCTTTGGTCAAATCTGGTTGCAAATGGGGGGCGCGAATACCTGATGACTGGCCACCGATCTCAGGACGACGGCCCCTAAAGCGAAAATTTGCTTCGCCCGACACAGCTCGAATAGTTGCGCCACAAAGCTCTTCAACCTGTTGCTGCAACTTATCGGTCCGAGCAGCAGGGGACTGCTCGTTTTCATTTGTTCGGCTTAGATCGATATAGTTGCTGTTGCCACTAAATTGCTCAGAGTTGGCCATCAGCCATCACCTTGCCTGCTTGATGGGCCCAAGACTCGGTGAGCTCTTGGTCAAAACAGCGCTGGAAAAACTCGGCAATAATCGGGCGCTCGGCTTCGTCACATTTATTTAAGAACGACAAGCGAAAGGCCACCGCAATATCTTGAAAAATCTCATTGTTTTCGGCCCACGAAATAACGGTACGTGGTGACATTAAGGTTGATATATCACCAGCGGCAAAGCTGCTGCGGGTCATGTCAGCCACCGCGATCATTGATCTAACTTGTTGTTCATCAGTCTCGCCCGTTAAACTGGGTACCCGAGCCATAATTATTTTAACTTCATCGTCGGTTGGCAGGTAATTGAGCGTAGTGACAATATTCCAGCGATCCATTTGGGCCTGATTGACCATCTGAGTTCCATGATACAGGCCATTACTGTTGCCTAGACCAATGGTGTTGGAGGTCGCAAAGAGTCTAAATTGAGAATGAGGTTCGATCACTTCATTTTGATCTAGCAAGGTAAATTTGCCATCACGTTCTAAAATTCGTTGGATCACAAACATCACATCGGGGCGACCAGCATCGAATTCATCAAAAATTAGCGCTGTGGGCCGACGTAATGCCCATGGCACTATGCCTTCTTGAAATTCAGTAATTTGTTTGCCATCACGTAATACAATAGTGTCTTTGCCGACTAAATCTAGTCGACTGATATGGCCATCAAGATTAACACGGACACAGGGCCAATTAAGCCGTGCCGCGACTTGCTCGATATGGGTTGACTTACCGGTGCCATGCAGGCCTTGCACCATGACGCGGCGATCACGAAAAAATCCCGCCAATATTGCCAAGGTTACTTCAGGGTTAAATTGATAAGCGGTATCGACCTCGGGTACATGGGGGTCTCGTTCACTAAAAGCGGGCACCTTAAGATTGGTATCGATGCCAAAGACATCGCGCACCGAGATCATTATATCGGGTTTATCAATTTTTATATCAGACATCGAAATTTCCTATCACCTTCAACGGCATAAACTAAGGAGAGTGTACATTTAAGAGAATGCAAACGAACAGAAGTGCAAACTAATTAAGAGTGCGAACTAATAATAGTTTATGTAATTTGCCTGTTGAACAACGGAGCCAATCAAATATCACCAATGGTGCCAGTGCATGCCTAACCTTGCAGTGGCAATGGCGGGACTTCTATACTGAATTCTTAGTTATAGTAGTAATGAGGGAACGATTGATGAACCAAACTCACCTTGCAAACAAAACGAGCCAACAGCCCGCCATTTGGGCCATCGGCGGGGCAGATACCTTAGGGGTAGCGGCTGACATTCGGGCTGCTGGCGCCAATCATGTGCAATGCGCCACTATTGTAAGCAGTATCAGTGCGACCACCACCAATAAAATAGCGGCAACGTCGGTTGAGATGCTTAAAACGCAATGGCGAGCGATTGCGTTAGGATCATCAACCAATATTTGTAAAATTGGTTTATTAGTCAATGCCGAACAAGTTTTATGGTTAGCTAATAAACTCAAAGATTATCGCCAAACTCACCCAGAACTTGTGGTGATATACGAACCCGTATTAGCCAGTGAGAACGGTGACTTGTATATCAACCAAGCAACAATTGATCAAATTAAACAATCGTTATTGCCACAAGTTAATTTGCTAATTGTTAAAGCGGTTGAGATGACATGTTTAACCCAGCTATCAATTTCGAATCCAGCGCAAATCATTGCATTAGGTCAGCAGTTGAGTGAGCAATATCAGCTAAATTTGTTGCTTGAAACACTCGATGAACAACAGCATCAGACCAACCACTATTATTTTAGTTTGGGCGCTAGCTTATCAGCTGCACAACTTTTATCGACCACAGAGCGTTTACCGGCAGAAAATGGCTTAGTGATGGTGACGGCTTGGCGTAACAGCCCAAGATTACCGGCTCAACTTTGTACTATATCGAGTGTGTTTGCCAGTTTGCTAGCCAATAATTATCGCGATGTCGATGCAATGATTTTGACCTTAGGCGTGATGGCACAACTAGCTTACCAACCGCATCCGCTGGGCAATGAGCGTGATAATGTTTTTGCATTAAGCCCCGCCAGCAGTTTTAATGATTTGCCGCTTTGTTATAATTTTGACCAATTTGTGCAATGGTCTGCTGATAATCAAGCAAGTGAATCGCTTACTGCCAACACCGCTTTTAACGCCAGTTTACCAACGACAGCTATGCCTACAACAGTGCTGTCTAAGCCATTTGCTCCATGTGCCACCCACTTAGGACTGTATATGGTGGTTGATAGTTTACAATGGTTAGAAAAGTTGTTAAAACGTGGAGTTAAAACAGTGCAACTGGCAGTTAACAGTCGCGATCACCAGCAAACTGAACAACAAATCATTTGGGCGGTGGCGTTAGGCCAGCAATATCAAGCACGGGTTATTATTGCTGAGCATTGGCAGTTTGCGGTTAAACATCAGGCCTATGGTGTGATATTAAGCTTGGCGCAGTCACAATCGGCCGACTTGGCGATGATTAATACCGCAGGTTTACGGCTAGGTATTAGCACAACGGGTATTGAGCAAGCATTAAGGGCGCTAAAACTGGGGCCAAGTTTTCTGGCACTTGCTAATATTGGTTATAATACGGGCTATGATGCCGACAATAACTCGGCATTGGATCCAGAATTAACCACACAGGCTATCGAACAGTTAACGTTGCAAGCCCAACTGTTTAAACACCGTTGTCCTCTTGTTGCTATGATCACTACGTCGCTTGAGCAGGTTACAAGCGTTAAGGCAGCTGGGGTTGCGGCAGTAGCGTTAAGCAGCCATCAACTCGACCCACAAACGTATCACCAACAAATCGGCGATTTATTAGCTAAAATTGACAGGACAGACCCAGACAACTAAGCAGACAAATATTTACAGGTATTGATTTCTATTGTTAAGTAGCTATTGTTAAAGGTAATTGTTGATAAACATCACTTAAGAGATCCAATACCTGATGACATTGCCTGATTATCCATCTGATTTTCTTTTTACTGTATTAGTTGTAACAGCAATTGGCTTGTTACTGCTAGTACCAGCGACCTTTTGGGGCGGTAAGGTTGGCGTTATAGTGGCGATAGCACTGCTGATGTTAGGCAGCTGGTTTCTTTATGCTTGGGGAACTGGGCTAGGGCGTAGTTTTGCAAATGCGCCACCGGTTGTTAACGCAGGGTTGGACTGGAGCATGTTATTAGTTATGCTAAAACTGCTGCTATTTTATAGTTTTTTAGCTTACGGGGTTTGGCACCTATGTCAGACGATTAAAACGGACGAGAAAAGTTATGTGGTATTGTCGTTATGGTTTGCTGTCTTAATCGGCTTGCCAGCGAGTTTATATGGCCATCAAACCTATCAGTTATATGTCAAACAAATAAAACATTACGCCACCTCGATAATAGTCACCCACGCTAAAACGATGCCACTGATTATTGACCAGCTAACCTTTATTGATTTAAGCAACGACGAACGGCTAATCGTGTCATTGCGTTTAGATAATACAGAAAATATAGCCGAGAGATTTGAAGCATTAGCGCCAGAGGCTTTGGCTATAAATACAGAGGATTCATCCGGCAGCAATGTCAGCGCCCAACAGAATTATTATACTCATTATCAAGATATATACGTCCCAGCAGGCTTTGATCAGTTTGAACTCTCTTGGTACTCCATATTAGAACAACGGTTTTATAAAGACAGCTTCGCCGTGGTCCGCAAAAAGTTAAGCATCAAGCGCGATTTTACTGGCCAAACTAAGATGAGTGATTTAATTATTAATATTTGGCCGCAGGGTCATGTTGATTTGTTAAAGCAAGAGCAGGGCGAACGAACTCACCTCAATCAGTATCGAGATGTTGCTTATAAAGAAATAAAGCTCGAACAAAAGCTGTTAGCTGATGTATTTGGGACTAACCATCAAAAATCACGGCTAATCAGCCAGATAAGTCAAGCCAAGCAACAATTTGAACAAACCGACAATAACCAAGACTCATTAAACGAGCAATTGAAGTTGCGCCAGTTTTACGACTGGGGTTTAACGGTTAATGTGCTTAATGAAACCGAGCATTCTTATCAGGTTAAAGCTATCACAGTTGCCGATGTCTTTTTACGCTCATATAGACGTAGAGTTACTGGTCTTAAAGTGACCGAGCAACAGCCATTACCTAATCGCTTGGTATTTGAACTGAGCGATAATAATGACAAGGAAATAAAGCTGCAGTTAGTGCTAGATCCTATGGTTTTGCAGGCGCTTGTGCAGCGTGGAATGAAAGACGGCGAGGGCGAGTTTCAACTCGAAGTCAATATTGATATTAACAGCTTAGATAGCAGTGAAGTCTTTATCATAGAGGCGGGGCGCCGAGTTAGGCTAAACGCTAGGGCTCAACGTCGTAACTAATGGTGAAATCAGGTTGGTAAGGCGTACCAGGCGCTAAATTAATTAACAAGTCGAGTCGGCCACCGACTAAGATATCAACCCAGCCTGAGGGGCCGCTATTCACCGTTGCCATCACACTAGGGGTAATGTTGACCTCTAATTCGCTACTCTTTATTTTACCATTAGGGGTGAATACAATGCCATTGCCGTCGTTCGTATGGGTGAACACTGTGACCTGAATGTTGGTGTTTTTAGGCGCGACAATGCGATAGAAACCACGGCTGGTTTTTGTTGATTGGCAAATATCATTCACGACATTAGAGACAGCCCCAGTTAAATAGCTTATTTCGCAAGTGCCAAGTCGTGGTGTTAGTTTGCCGAAATCTAATGCATCAATCGTATAAAGTTGGGGAGCAATTGCATAACTCTTACCAGCTAGGGTTAGCAATGCCATTAGTGCTAGGGCCCTAGGTATGTTTTTGGTTAGCATTTATCTTCTCCAGTGTAATTACGATCGCTATGATTATGGCTGGCCAAGGCGTTTAATCCAAGCGGTACGTTGTAATTGCGCATCGTATGTCGCTAGTTGTACTTGGGCCAATTTTTTTGTGGTGAAGTTACCTTGGGTAACAAACATTAGCACTTTGCCGTCCGTAGGTTTATGAGTGATAGTTAGTTCACTGCGCACTAAATTGTGTTGCGTTATAAAGTGTGCAATTGTTGTTTCCTTTGAGGCCACGAGCAGCTGGATAGTATAGCTGTATTTCGGCGCTGCAGTGCCCCCGGCTTTTTTAACGAAAGGTGACAACTTAGGGTTAGCATTGTTGATGATTACAATGTGGTCTTGTGCCAGTTTTATCGAGTCATAGTTACCGCAATTTACAATGTGGAATGTCGCTTTGGTATTAATTTTACAACCTGTTATCTTTGGGTGGTTATCAATCCAACCTTGTGCATTGCTCAATTGCGAGTACGCGCCCATTTGTAATGTATAATAATTGTTAACGGTATTAGTGCTTAATTCTGGTGCAATAGTTCTATTGTTTTGTCCAATATTTTCCAGCCCAGCAGTTTCTGTTTTTGAGGTTGAGTTTTCTGGCATGTTAGGCTTAATAACTTGTTGGTTATTAATGTTTTTGTTATTAGTAACGCTAGCGTACAGGTTGTTATTGTTAAGTTGATCGCCAAAATAGTATGCTTCACCATTGTCGCTGTTTAATTTGACGGTTGTTTGGCTTGGCAATGAATCTTGCGCAGTGACGAGTACAATGGGTGCTAACTCAAAAAAACCACCTTTAGATGGGGTAGTAAATGACAAAGTCCCCTTGGCAGGCACCAATTGTAGCCGTTTAAGATCTTGTGGAGCAACTTGGAGGGTATAGGTGCCAGGGGGCAGTTGATTGAACTCAAAAAAACCATCAAGATCTAAATAGACAGACAACTGCTCTTCGGTATCAACATTAGTTAACATGATTGTGCCAACCGTCACTGCCCGCTCGCCACTATGATCTTCCATTGTCACGAAACCGCTAATATGAGTAATGACATCAAACACTATATCGATGTTAATACGACTGCCGGGGTGGGTATATATTGTGTAATCGGGCTGTTTTGTCTCAATCCCTTCAATACTCGCAGCGCTAAAAGTAAAAGGCTGATTTACCGGAACTCCAGGTAAAGATACATTGCCTAATTGATTGGTTTTTAAGTCGTGCCAAATCGCTAAGGGGGAAAATTTAACATCTGAAAGAGCCCAATCAGCTTCGTCTAATTGACCATTATTATTACGGTCAAGGTAACTATGAACATTAAGGTTACCACTGACGGATGAGGTTGTACTGTCAAATAAGAATCGCTGGTTATGTGCATCATAATCAAGAAAAAAGCTAACCCCTAAGTTTATTGCCCAATTATCCTTAGCATCAATGCTGCTCGACAAATTCAATTGAAAATTATCAAAATCAGTGCTGTAGGTATAGCCAAGCTGCCAATTGTCCTTGTAATTGCTATTCTTTGCTGGCTGAAAGTTGCTATTGATATAGTGATGAGATTTAAGGCCGCCGCGCCAACTAGCACTAGCATTAACGTTGTTTAATTGTGAGGTTGGATGCAAAGTATAGCTAGCCGAACCTGAAAGTCTGACTTTATCAATCTGCGAGCTTAGATTGAAACTGCCACTTAAAAAATCATTCGAGTTAGTTGAATTGGCAGCTTTTAGTACCTGGTAATTGAAGCTGTTGCCGAAATTAACATTGGCCAAACGACCCGATATTCCAGGGCTAAAACCCCATGTTTTGTCGCCATTTTGATTGCCAGCATGACTTATGTTGGCCCGATAACTCATGCCCCGTGCCAGTCTAATAGCGCCACCAGTACCAAAACTGGCTAAGTAATTGTTGGTCGCGGTTGGGATAGTTGAACGAGAAAAATTATTATTGGTTTCGATTTTGAAATTATAACTATTACCCCAAGGTAGTCGACCTAGACCGCGCAGCTTGCCAGTGTAGCCATAGTCTAATTGATGGGTTGCGCTGAAATCTAGCTGCAAGTTATTAAACGAGCTTTCGAGGTGGGTGCCGATATATTGTCTTTCGTTGCTGACATTGTTTTGATAATTTTGAAAGAAAACGCCAAGTTGAGAGCTCTCAAACAATGAATAATCGAACGAAAATCCATAATCGTTACGGTTATCTGAATTTGAAGTTTTATTGTTAAATAAGCTTTGACCTGGTTTGATTAGATAGAAATCATAGCCGTAATCGCCCTGGGTTAGCCAGTTGTGGCCAATGTTGATATTATGCTGACGAATCAATTCTTCGCCGTAGGGGCCAAACAATCTTACTTCGAAATTGTTAATACCGTAGTCACTTGTTATATCGCTAAAAATATAGTGACCAGTGTTAGGAACCACTGCTTGTTCAAGTAAAAAACCGTTACGGTATAACTCTACTTCCCAACCCGGCGTCGCATCGCCTTCGATGGTTTGTTTACCGAATTCTCGATTGTAATGGACTGGGCGGCGACTCCCTGTTATACCAACACCATTTGAAATGTTATTGAGCAATGAATTGGAGGCAACTGAAATGTCCCCAAAAGAATATTTCCTTAAGCCGCCAAATAAACTTTGGTCCGGACTTGGTTGGTGACGTGAGAAATTTAATCGTCCTACGACATCGCTATTATTTGAGTTCTGCAATAAAGACAGGTGAGCGCTGTGATAAAGCACATCGGATGTCGATTGGATGCTATAACCAGCATTGTAATCGGGACTGTTATTTTGAGTGGCAGTTTGCTGTTGGGCACTGGCAAAAAGGCTGATATTGGCCGTCGGGGGCGTTAATAATTGATAGACATCGGGTAAATAGAGTTGCTTAATATCTTGTTGTTGCGCCGCTAGCTGTAATTTGTCCGTTCTTAGCCACTGTTTTTCAATTGGGAAAGGGGTGTCATTAGACGATATTGCCAATGTTAAGTCTGATAAATTAACCTTCAGTTGGCCGTCGATTAATTGCTCCAGTAACAAGTGCGAGACATAGAGCTCATAATCGTCACTGGCCCAATAAATCTGATCACTTAATTTGTTTTTCGCGCTAATTTTATTAAAGTTGTCTTGGTTTAGGTCATTCAAGTTAAATTCAATAGTCTTACCATTGTGTTGGTATCTGACACTAGCCGACTTAGGATCTATTGTAACTCCTGCTCCTAATGCTGATAACAGCCCATTGATCGGTAACAATGTGTGTTCTTGATATTGAAATGCTTCAACCGCCAGAGAAATTCGTTGCTGTTGCAGCAGATAATCGAGTAATAAAAAGTCTAATTGATCAGCGTCAAGCTGTTCAAACTGACTAGCAGTTACCCCAACTGATAGCACTAAGGTAAGACCCAGAGCCATAGCAGTCTGCACCATCAGTGATATTAACATTTTGATCATGAACGATTCTCTGTTGAATATTTCAGTGTTTATTTATTGGTAGGTTGCTTGAAACTCAACCTGATTGCCATTTAACGGCTGTTCTTTAAATTGAATTTTAATCTTGCTGCTCGGTTTACTATTCAAGATAATTTCTATCCGTTGCTTAGTCACACCGACATAAATCGACTGGTTTTTACGTCGCGCGATAACATCACCTGAATCGCTATCAATTACTTCAATATTGCCATAAAGAGAGCGTTGGCCAGAATGTAAGATATTAAAAGAGAGCAGCTTATTAGTTAAACTAACGTCAGAAATACTGCCTTGGGTCGTTAATTTACCAATCCGTACTATTGCCGGAATATTATAATTAATTCGTGGTGTTACTGCTATTTCGCCGGTGGCAGAGCGAGTATCGTCAGTACAAGAAAACCGTAAGTAACTGACAAATTCCCCTGTAGGTTGATTTTTAACGCGCTTTAGCGCTAATCGCACCCTTTGCGAAGCCTTGGCTGCAATAGTCACGCGTTTGGGAGAAAAACGTAGGTAAGGACTGGCAGAATTGGCGACTTGATCGGCATTTTTTACCCGTACCAATTGCCCATTACTTAAGACTTTGTTATGGACAAAACCTAAGGTACAGCGGCTGGTAGTAGAACCTCGATTGGTCAACGTAAATGATTGTTGACGGTTTTTTGTATCTAATGAAAAACGGTAGCTTGAAAAGCGAATATCTGAGGCAGCATCGGCAATAGTTAAACTACTAAGGGTATAAATTATCGTAATATAAAACAATGAAATAACTTTTTTCACAGCTTGTCCCGTTAATAAAAAAATCAATTAAAAAAGCCTTATTAGATAATAAGGCTTTTTAAGGTAATTACCAGCTATTTTAGCGAGTTAGAAAGTAACTTCAACATCATAATTCATGGTGTAAGGGGTGCCCGCGGTTAAAGCTGTCCCGCCGATGGTTACAGTTCCGCCAATTAATATACCTGCTTTACCAGTCGTTCCTAAGGCTACATCTGTTAATGTATCTGTTGGTAGTGGAATGTCAGCTGTAGAGGCATGGGCAGCTGTATTGTCGATATCAGCAGAGCCAACCGGGGCAAAATTAAAATCAGTTCCGCCAGTCGTTGTCGTTAGCTTAATTTTAACTGTGGTGCTGGCATCACCAACGATTACATAATGTCCCAGTTTCGATTTGGCATTACTTGTACAGCCGGTACCAGTAACGGCTATCGTCCCAGCTGCAGCTGGAGTCGTTGTGAAAGGCGTTGCCGACCAATCAATAGCACCCGCAGCCCCTAAAGGCATTGTACAATCACTGAAAGCAGCTAAACCCATGACCTTCCCAAAGTCAAGCGCTTGAATTAACTGTAAGTTGGCTTCAGAACGTGTTTCAAAAGAAACGGGTAATGAATCAATCCGTGCTGTTGCATTGTATGAAGCAAGACCTAAAGTCGCTAGAATAGTGGTGCTGATGATGCTGCGTGCTAATTTTTTATTGATAATTGTCATAAGATATCCCGCAATATGATGTTAGGTTAACTAGGGCCGGTTTGCTCGTTTCAATGCTGCGATAAGCAAAGGCGAAACACAATGATAAATCGGCGTCTAATATGATATCGGTTAAGCTTAAATTAACTTTAGAACTATTTGTTAATTATTTTTCATCTTTTAGTGCTGACTTGGGTTTTTTTGTCTTGCTAATCTAGCAATTGTGGCATAAATAATGCTTATTGTTTGAGAGGTGGCATAAGTAATATTTTTGTCAAATAGTTGACCAAGGGTAGAAATATGAGAGTACTTACAATTCTTTTCATTGCAATAATGCTAACAGGTTGTGCTACTGGGTTTGATCCCAATTTTAGCAGTGGCTGGAATGCTGGCTTTAAGGCAATGTCGGCCGGCGAAAAACCACCGAAAAATCAGTTGAACTTGCTGGTTGATAAAGTGGTATCTGAAATGCTTTCAAATAATCAGTATGTTAGTAAACAGCACTCGATTGCCGTGGTGTCAATGGTCGAGCTTGATGATTTTAGCTCTACTACACGCTTGGGTCAGCAGGTTGCCGAAGGAATTGTTCACTATTTACATGTTAATGGTTATCGCCTTGTTGATTTTAAATTAACCGGAACAATTAGCGTAACTCCTAAAGGTGACTTTATTCATAGCCGTGACTGGCAGCGGCTTAAGAATGAAATGGATGTTGACTATTTGGTCAGTGGCACGTTGGATAGCTACGATAACGGCGTTTATTTAAATGTTCGGATGGTAGGTTTTCACAGCCAAGTTGTTGTGGCTAGCTCACAAACATTTATCACCACGGAGCAACTGCAGCGTGTTATGGACAGCTCAGAATCAACAGCTTTGGCGGCGCAACGCACTGAGTTAGTGAAGGAACGTGCGAAGTTAGCAAGTGAACGCGCTGAATTTTCCGTTAATGTCGACCAAATTGTCGAGAAAAAAATTGAAGCAGCCAAGGGCGGCGACATTAGAGCGCGTAATGTCTATATGTCTGAAGGAATGTTGATTAGAAAGGCAGGTAATAAGTAACATCATGATCAATAGGGTCAGATGAAATTGATTTATTTGCTACTTTTGACTGAATAAAAAACATATCGAAGATAGACATTCAAAGTTAACTGCTCAATTATCTTTAAATATACGCACTATTATTGTGCAGTTTAATTTTTATAAAGAATTAATTTAAAATTAATTCTTTATAAAACAACAGTGTAATAAATAAATTCGACTGGCGTAATCATTGCACCCTCAAGACATAGTTAAATTTTTGTTCTTGAGGAGCCTTTGTGTCAAATCCAAGCCAGCCAGCAAACCCAATCTTAATAGATAACTTCACCGACAACTTAATCGATAATGTACAGCCAATAAAAACAACCTGTCCCTATTGCGGTGTGGGCTGCGGCATTGAAGTGAGCAGTCATCAAGGCAAGGTCATAATCAATGGCGATAAAGCGCATCCGGCCAATTTTGGTAAATTGTGCATTAAGGGTAAAAACCTTGGTGATACTTTAGAAAACCACAATCGGCTCGATTTGCCACAAATCAATCAACAACCGCAATCTTGGCCGCGGGCGTTAGACTATGTTGCCAGCAAACTTAATCAGACTATTACCGAGCATGGTAAAGACTCGGTGGCTTTCTATGGCTCGGGTCAGCTACTGACCGAAGATTATTATGTTGCCAATAAATTGATGAAGGGTTTTGTTGGCTCGGGTAATATCGACACCAATTCTCGGCTGTGCATGTCTTCAGCGGTGGCGGCGCACAAACGGGCCTTTGGTGAAGATATTGTGCCGATGAGTTATTCCGACATTACTAAAGCCGATTTAATTGTCTTGGCGGGCTCTAACTTGGCCTGGTGCCATCCGGTTATTTATCAGCGCATCCGTGAAGAAAAACAACGACGGCCCGAACTTAAGTTAGTGGTGATAGATCCACGAGTGACGGCTTCTAAGGAGTTGGCTGATTTACATTTGCCGATCAAGCCAGGTGGCGACTTAATCTTATTTAATAGCTTGTTACATTACTTGAATCAGCAGGACTTATTAGATCCAAGTTTTGACGACTTTGATGAAGTGTTAAGTAGCGCGGCCAGTGATCAACGACGTATTAATGACATTGGCTTAACTTCGGCTCAAATCGAACAGTTTTTTCAATGGTTTGGCGATACTAAACGAGTTGTTACGCTTTTCTCTCAAGGTATTAATCAATCTGTTCAAGGCACCGATCAAGTCAGTGCAATTATTAATTGCCATCTCGCCAGTGGCAAAATTGGTAAAATAGGCAGCGGTCCATTTTCGATTACCGGTCAGCCAAATGCGATGGGTGGGCGTGAAGTGGGGGCGCTAGCCAATACACTAGCGGGTCATATTGAATTTGAAGATGCTGAATTACATCAAGCCTTAAGTGAGTTTTGGCAAACCGATAACTTGGCGACTAAGCCCGGTTTCAAAGCGATTGAGCTGTTTGACGCAATTAACGCAGGAAAAATTAAGGCGATTTGGATTATGGCAACCAACCCTTTGGTTAGTTTGCCAAATCAAAAGATGGTACGACAAGCGCTTGAAAAATGTCCGTTAGTGATTGTTAGCGATTGCGTTGCCAATAATGATACCTTGGCACTGGCCGATGTCATTTTACCGGCCCAAAGTTGGGGTGAAAAATCGGGCACAGTGACAAACTCAGAGCGACGTATTTCACGCCAGCGTAATTTTTTAGTACCTTATGGTGAAGCTAAGCCCGATTGGTGGATAATTTCGCAGGTCGCCAAGCGGATGGGTTTTGCCAATGGGTTTAATTACCACAGCGCGCGGGACGTTTTTGTTGAGCATGCCAAACTATCAGGATTAAATAATCAGGGTTCTCGCGCTTTTGATATTTCGGCCTTTGGTCAGTTAACGCCAACTGAGTATCACAATTTTACGCCACGACAATGGCCCCAGCCGCTAGGGGAGCCTACGGTAGTTAGTGACCAGTTACTATTTAGTGATCAGCAATACTTTACGCCAAACCGCAAAGCACGTTTGATCAATGTCAAAGTTGACTCGTTCAACGTTGTGCTGCTAAAAGCAGACTCAAGCCTGTTCACCCTTAATACCGGTCGTAACCGCGACCAGTGGCATACTCAAACTCGAACCGGTAAATCGGCGATATTGACCAATCATCACCCTGAGCCGATAGTCGATATACATGGTGACGATGCGGCGGTGCTCAATATTGTTGATAACCAACTAGTGTCACTGCAAAATGAGCACGGTAAATTAGTGATCCGAGCCAAAGTCAGTACCTTGCAACGGCGTGGCGATTTGTTTATGCCGATCCATTGGTCGCACAGCAATAGCAATCAGGGCGGAGTTGGCCAGTTAGTTAAACCGATGTACGATCCTATTTCAGGCCAACCCGCATTTAAGCACTCTAAGGTTAACATTAAGCCTCTTTCAAGTGGCAGCGAAGCAATGATTGTCGTTAAACAGCCGCTACCTCTAGATTTGGCTCACTACCAAATAGAGCAGCGTATTAGCGGTGGTTATTGTTATCACTTGGCAAGTGAAGAGCAGCCCAAAGCATTATATCAGCGTTTAAACGATGTAGTCTTAAGTGATAACAGCGGTCAATTCGACACCTTTAATGCCAGTGGTCCGTTAGAACAATATTTACGCCAAAGTTACTTTGTTGGTGGTAAACCTGTTGCTGGCGTTGTTGTTGGCAAGCTAAAAAGCGAGTTACCTACCGGTTGGATTGTTCAATTTTATGGCGACAAAGACCAAACAGTGCTCAATAGAGAGTTTATTTCAGCGGACACCACAAAATTACAACAGTGCAAGACCTTCTGCCAATGTTTAAATATTCCGGTTGCAGATATTAATCGTGCTATTGACGAGGGGCAGTTAACTATTGCTGATATCCGTACTGTCACAGGGGCAGGGAGCGGTTGTGGTAGCTGTATTGGCGATATTTCATTGGCATTAAATAGTTTAAATTAGCCCTTTTATTATTCAGTGATTTTTTGTTATTGTGCCACTTTAAATAAGCACAAGGAAAGTATTAATATGTTTAAGATCAGACGTATCACTAACTCGTCAGACCCAGTATGGTCACATTGTTTAAACATATATCGTGATGTGTTTGTTAGTGACGAGCGAGAGCCGCAAGCATCTTTAAGTGATTGTATTGATACTGGCGAATATCATTTATGGGTTAGTGAGCGGCGCGATGAGGTTATAGGTTTTTATATCTTAAGTATTTACCCTGAGCGTAATTATGCATTACTTTGTTATTTGGCGGTTGCGAGTAATTGGCAGGGGCAGGGGATAGGACGTGAATTATGTCGACATGCTATGGCGGCAGTACACCCAGCTACAGTACACCCAGCTACTGTAGATCCAGCGATTGTAGACTCAGTAGCAACGCAACCAGTAGTAAATGTGAAGTGGCTGCTGGTTGAAGCTCATAGGCGCCAAGCACTATATTATGGACAGTTGGGCTTCTTAAAGTTGCAATACCCATATTTATCTCCAAGTTTTGATAGTAATGAAAGTATCCCGATGTCGTTGATGGCAATTTCAGTCAATAATCAAGCTAAACATATTGAAATTAAAGAGCTTAATGGTATTGTAGAGCACATATTCACCGCTGGGTATCAATTAGAGCCATCAGACAAGAGATTGACGCAACAGTTGTCTTGCACTCACACAACTATTGACCTTATTGCATGGCCATAATAGCCATTGTATAAATAAGTAGATCACTAAATGTACCCCAGATATAACAACGGAAGTTATTGCATGACAACTGCTCAACCACCTGTTCACCCAACCAATAGCTTAACTACGATGCCCCTCTCTTCCCAATCAAATGTTAAGGTATTAACTCAATTTTTTAGCTACCTAATTGATGAATCATTCACCGAAGGTAGGGGCTGGGCTCTAGCTCAGCTACGAGAGTTGTCCGTTGATTTATACCAACAAATTTCATCATTTGATCTGAGTTCACTTGAACCTGTATCAGATGATTATTGTGATCAAACATACTTGCTTATATATAGTGCCCAATACTTTAACGCACGGATCATGATTGAAAATAGCTATAACTATCGTGATGCAAATCAGCTGATAAAACATAGCTGTATCGCATTGACTAAAGTGAGCGATGCACTTGATCCTGAATTTATTGAGGCACTTTCGCGTTTTAGCTTATTACAACATTGGCTTTGTGAGATTGACCGCGCTATTTATAACAGTTTTTCCAGTAATCTTGTCAGTGTAACAGCGCATTTGATTGACGAGATACGCATTATTAACCAACTATGCGATAACTTTGATTGTGAGTCGCAAGTACTGTTTGATGAAAACTTACGTGAATTACTCGAAGCTTATTGTCTTTATGGCACAGCGGTGCAATATGTCGCTCAATTGGACTTAATAAAGTGGGGTAATAAGGAGTTTTTTGCTGAACAATTAGCGATAATCAAGCCGCTGTTTGAGCAAAAAGTTCGTGCATTAGAGGCGATGGACCAGTTAATTTTAGCGGGTGACCTTTGCCCTCACTTCCCGATTTTACAACAGTTCCTTAGCCAAAGAACAGTACAAGAAAATAAGTTAATTGTTAGCCAAGGGTCGATATCTATTAATTACTTTGCTCGATTGGGTTATGACTTAATTTTACCGTTCGAGCAATTTCTTGCTGGCCAGCAGCAATTAAATGGTGGCAGCAACCTTGCGATAAAATCATTACATTCAGACATACCCCAGTGGCAGCCAATGTCTGATATTTGGTCTGGATTAGCCGCTAATGGTATTGTCGATACATTTTGTTGGCGTCTGCCCGAACTCGTCATTAATTTTCGTTCACAAAAACTTCAGTGTGAGGTTGAGCTTAAATATTTTAGTACTGGTATGTTTAATTTAAAAATTAATATACCACTAAAAAACCAATGTGTTAGTGCAGTACGTCACGCCGCTAGTTTAGGGGCTTCGTTTGCCCTTGATGAAGAGATATTATGGTGCGATCAACAGTATTTTAGTTTTGTTGCTGAGTTTTCGGAGCATGTTTTTTCTCAATTAGATGCCTTTGTTAAACAATCGATTGAAAGTACCGAAGACACATCGGTTGCGTTATTACACATTGACACTGAGGTTAACCGCTTTGTGCAATTACGGGTTGATCAGGTAATCGAGAGATCCGACACCCAAGATCAGTATTTAACCAGTGAACAGTTACTCAAACATTGTGCATTTGTGGCATTGGTTTTGCCTCAACGAGAGGTTCGTAGCGCGATAGATGATTGGATTTGTTACGATGCCAGTGCCGTTATTACTGATAATTTAGGTGCTATTCGCTACAACAAACATGATTTATTGTATTGTAACCAATTTGAATCGGTAATTGCGCTAATAGAGCAGCCAATGTGGGTCACCGAGCAAGCCGAGGAATCATTAACGGTTGCTGCTATGGTGATTAATTTGTTAAAAAGCGCTAATGCTCAATTTAACCAGCAGCTAAAAATGACAGAACTTAGTCATCGGGCAACCAACAAAAGCTCAGATAAGCAGCTTAGAGCATTGAGAAAAGAATTAGTAACTAAGCTGACGAATTTAGTTCATTTTGAAGACAAAATTAAATGGTTGTTTGAAATTATTACAGCTGGCAGCATGATGACCTATCCCGATCATACTAAGTTAATGCAAAATATATTATCGAACATGCAATTTGAGCAACTACATCAGCGCAGTATTCATCTGTTAGCCTATATTGAAAGCCAGCATCAGCAAACGGTAATTGAAATAGAAAATGTTGATAGTTTACTTGAAAGTAAAGCATCAGCTCGGTTAAATTCGATTTTGTCTGGAGCGATGTTACTTATTTCGGTTGGCGCATTAAAAGACTTCTTTGATATGATTAATGATGCTAATACAGGGGTTGTTTTGTCTGGACTGACCAAGCTGAGCATCACGCTAGGTGCGTTGCTGCTGGTGTTTTACGCATTGGTCAAAGGGGCTAATTCTAAAGACTAGCCAACAGGCCCATCAACCAAGCCCAAGGTCAGGTTTAAGCCTGACCTAATTTGGATATATTGTTAACTCTTTAACCTTCAAGCTTGATCAGAGTTGTTTTTATTTCGGTGTATTTATCAAGTGCATGCAGTGATTTGTCACGGGCGTTGCCAGATTGCTTAAAGCCACCAAAAGGCACTGTCATATCGCCACCGTTGTAGTTATTGATCCACACCGAACCAGCGCGTAAGGCTTTTGCTACTTTATGGGCCTTGTTTAAATTGCTGGTCCAAATACCTGCCGCTAAACCAAAGTCCGAGTCGTTGGCAATAGCTACGGCCTGCTCTGGCGTATCAAATTCGATAACCGCCATCACTGGACCAAATATTTCTTCTTGCGCAACTCGCATACTGTTGTCGATATCGTCGAAAATCGTCGCACCAACGTAATAACCACCGGTTTGTTGGCGAACTTGCTGACCGCCAGCGACTAAACTGCCGCCTTGCTCTTTCGCAATGCTGATATAGTTCAAAACTTGATTCATTTGGCTGTCGTCAACAATCGCGCCCATGCTGGTGGCTGGATTGAGTGGATCGCCCGGTTTAATGTTGTTACTTGCTTCAATTAACAACGGCATAAAGGCGTCTTTAATTGATGACTCAACCAACAAACGGGTCCCTGCAACACAGACTTCGCCTTGATTATAAAAACAGCCCCAAGCCGCGGCTTCTGCTGCTTTTTTTAGATCGATGCAATCGGCAAATATTATGTTAGGACTTTTACCGCCAGCCTCAACCCATACTCTTTTCATGTTCGATTGACCCGAATATTGAAATAAGCGTTTGCCAACACCAGTTGAGCCAGTAAAAACGAGACAATCTACGTCATTGCTCAGTGCCAGCGCTTCACCAACTTCATGACCAAAGCCAGGCAATACCTGAAATACGCCGTCTGGAATGCCCGCTTGTTGAGCTAATTTAGCAATAAAAATCGCGGTTAACGGTGATTTTTCTGACGGTTTTAAGATCACACAATTACCGGTCGCCAGTGCTGGGCCAAATTTCCAGCTACCCATCAGCAGTGGGAAGTTCCACGGTACAATTGCAGCAACCACGCCGATGGCTTCACGGGTGATTAGCGCTATTTCGTCGTGATTGGTTGGGGCCACTTCGTCATATACTTTGTCGATTGCTTCGGCGTACCAATTAACACAATTAATGGCACCTGGCACATCAACACCAACGCTTTCGCTAATCGGTTTACCCATATCGAGGGTCTCGAGCAAGGCTAATTCTTGACTGTGCTCTTGCATTAAGGCGGCAAAACGCTGAAGAATTTTCTTGCGTTTAACTGGGGCCAATTGCGACCAGACTCCTGATTCGAAAACTGTTTTAGCCACCTCAATGGCTACTGCGGCATCCGCTGCATCACAGCGAGATATTTGGGCCAACACTTGGCCATTGGCTGGGTTGATGCAATCAAAGGTAGCGCCAGACAGCGCGTGGGTGTATTGGCCGTTAATAAATGCCTGACCATTAATGGTTAGTTTTTGTGCCAGTTGTTGCCACTGGTCATAGCTTAAATCGCTCATTGGTTTTACCTTTATTTGCTTAATGCTTTCTTTGTTAGCTGAAGTTCTGTTAATTCAAGTGACTGCCATGCGCGGTCAAACAAATCGTCAATTTCTTGATGGCTGATCACTAACGGTGGCGCAACCACCATTATGTCGCCAACGGCGCGCATGATTAAGCCAACTTTAACCGCCATATCTCGACAGGTTGGTCCAGCAACATCACCCTCAAAACGGCTGTTGGTGGTTTTGTCTTGCACCAACTCAATAGCGCCTAGCATGCCAATGCAGCGTGCTTCGCCAACGAGTGGATGCTCGGCAAGTTGTTGCCAACGTTGTTGAAAATAAGGGCCAGTATCATTTTTAACTTTATCGATGATTTGCTCTTGCTCAAAAATATCAAGGGTTGCTAATGCGGCAGCACATGCAGCTGGATGTCCTGAATACGTAAAACCGTGCGCAAAGTCATCACCGGCGGCTTTGACGACATCGGCTACTTTGTCACTAATTAACACGCCGCCTAGTGGCTGGTAACCATTAGTGACCGCTTTAGCAAAGCAGATAAAATCGGGTGTAATATTAAAATACTGACTGGCAAAGGTGGTGCCTAAACGTCCGAACCCACAAATGACTTCATCGGCCACTAACAAGATGTCATAGTTGTCACAAATTCGCTGAATTTCAGGCCAGTAACTTGCTGGTGGAATGATTACACCGCCAGCACCTTGAATAGGTTCGGCAATAAATGCCGCGACATTATCAATGCCTAATTCTAGAATTTTTTGCTCGAGTTGTTGGGCAACTTTTAGCCCAAATTGTTCAGGAGTTAGGCTGCCCCCTTCGCCAAACCAATACGGCTGATCGATATGGCTAATGTAATCAAGGCCCTTAAACTGCTTATGCATAAATTCCATGCCACCTAAACTGGCACCCGCTACTGTGCTACCGTGGTAACCATTGTTACGGCTGATGATACCTTTTTTGCTTGGTTTGCCTTTTAAATCCCAATAACGGTGAGCAAAACGGATCATCGTGTCATTGGCTTCTGAACCTGAATTGGTATAAAACACGGTATTAATATGAGCAGGGGCAAGATCGGCCAGACGTTTAGCCAATACAATAGCTGGCTCGGTTGAGCATTGAAAAAAGCTGTTGTAATAGGCGAGTTGATTAAGTTGCTGATGTACCGCTTGCGCTATTTCAGTGCGACCATAACCAAGATTACAACACCATAAACCAGACATGCCATCTAAAATCGCACGATTGTCTTGTTCAAAAATATAAATACCTTCGGCATGTGAAATCACCCGAGTTTTGGTGGCGGCCAACGCGTTGTGATCAGTAAACGGGTGCATGAAATGCTGACTATCGAGCTGCTGTAAAGTTGATAAATTTGACATAATGACCTCTTATTTTTGTTTAGCTAAACGGTACTTGGCACAGGCTTGGCCAAAACTTTGATATATTTTGTGATAAAAAGGGTGCTCGGACAATTGCCACTCTGGGTGCCATTGCAGTCCGAGGTAGTAACTTGAATTATCGGCTAATGAAAAGGCTTCGACTAAACCATCACTGGCACTTGCTTCTAGTTGCAGAGCAGGGGCGAGCTGATCAACACCTTGGCCATGCAATGAATTTATTTGCTGGCTTAACTGGCCGTTCGTTAACTGGGCCAGCAGACCCGTCGGATTAAGCTTAATACCGTGCGCAGTTGCATATTGCTCTGCCAGCGTTGCGGTTTTGTTTTCTCGGTGCTCAATTTTGTCGCCTAGCTCGAATAGCTGTTGGTGCAACGTACCGCCCAGCGCCACATTCATTTCTTGAAAACCACGACAAACGCCCAAAACCGGCATTTTCATCGCTAAAGCTTGTTTTATTAACGCGAGATTGGTGTGGTCACGTTTTGGATCGCGGTGCATCTCAACGCCAAGTTCTTCACCGCCAAAATGATGAGGCTCCATATTTGAGTAGCTACCCGTTAGGTATAAGCCGTCGAGGTGGCTTAACAGTTCGGTCATGCCTTGGCCCAACGCCGGAATTAGCACGGGAATTACATCACTGCCAATCACGGCAGCATTAATGTATTTGTCTGCCACCATTTGAAAATCGTGGATCCCGAGCTTATTACTGCAACAACTAATACCGATAATTGGCTTTAGCTGTTTATTATTCTCAACGCTTGTTGGCATAAATTAACCTTGCACTATTTTGTTTCATTAAAGTCTGTAGCACAAATTAGACGATTGAAATGGCAAAAGCAATCAAAATATTTAACAAAATAGCTATAAAATGCTAATTACGGGGCTTCAATGTGTTATTTTTGTTAAATAACGCTTGACGAGTTAACAAAACTTAACTTTAATAGGACGCATAAGTGATGAATATTTTGTTCATTAAGGTCCAGTAACAGTTTTAGTTACCAACCGAGCACGTAATAAAGGGTATTAATATGTCAGACCATGGTCATTTACAAGAAGCTAGCGACTTCCTTTCTCAACATCCGACAACCCAAGCGGTTGATCTGCTGATCTCCGATCTAAATGGCATTGCCCGTGGTAAACGAATTGAGCAAGGGGCGTTAACTAAGGTATTCAGCGAGGGGGTCAATTTACCGTCATCGGTCTTTTCAATGAATATCTTGGGTGAGACCATTGAAGAATGTGGTTTAGGTTTGCAAGTAGGTGAACCTGATTTAGTATGCAAACCAGTTGCTAATACCTTGCACCTTGCAAGCTGGCATAAACGTCCGACCGCACAATTATTAATGAGCATGTATAACAAGGACGGTTCACCTTTTCATGGGGATCCGCGCCATATTCTGGCCAACATTTGTAATCAATTGGCCCAGCTTAAACTAACTGCAGTAGTCGCGGTTGAGTTAGAGTTTTATTTGTTTGATAAAAACCGTGATAGTGCCGGCCGCGTGCAAGCACCAATTTCACCAAAAACCGGCAAACGTGATCAGCATACTCAGGTTTATTCGGTTGATACTTTAGCCGACTATAGCGACTTTCTCGAAGATATCAGTATTGCTTGTGCGCAGCAAAATGTGCCAGCCGATACTGCGGTGGCTGAATGTGCCCCAGGACAGTTTGAAATAAACCTTAAGCATCAGGCTGATCCCGTATTAGCTTGTGACAATGCGATTTTGTTAAAACGTATTATTAAGGCAATCGCTGACAAACACGATTTTGATGTCTCATTTATGGCTAAACCTTATGGCGATGAAGCTGGCAGCGGCATGCATGTTCACGTTAGTTTGGTTGATGACAAGGGCAACAATGCCTTTGCTGATGAAGATCGCGATTATAACCAAACTCTTGAGCATGCCATTGGCGGTTTATTAGCGTTAATGCCAGCCTCGATGCCGTTATTGTGCCCCAACATTAACTCTTATCGTCGGTTTCAACCGCAGTTTTATGTCGCAACGGCTTTAAATTGGGGCGTTGATAACAGAACAGTCGCACTACGTTTGCCGGCAGGTCCAAAAGCTGCGACTCGCATTGAACATCGAGTGGCAGGTGCCGATGCTAATCCGTACTTGGTGATGAGCGTTATTTTAGCGTCAATTCACCACGGCATTAGCCATAAAATTACGCCAAGTTGTCCGCCGTCTGTTGGCAATGCGTTTGACAGTCCAGCAGCACCACTGCCAACAAAATTACCCGCTGCCCTGACTCAGCTTGAAGACGATAGCGTGCTTAGTGGTTATTTAGGCGAGGAATTTACCAAAATTTATCTGATTGCCAAGCAACATGAGCTAGCGCAATTTGAGTCTCATATTACTGAATTAGAAACCTTGTGGTATCTAAATAACGTGTAATACACCTGCAAAATGACAACTTAAGTTTACAAAAACAATCGATGCTATTGCTCTAGGGTCGGTTGACTAGATTGTCACAATTGCGCTAAATTCTTGATTAAAAAAACAACAATAAATGAAGGTAGAAGTAATGACTACTCAAGCACTTGATTCGGCTGGCGCCGTAAGTAATCAACAAAGCAGCCCGATAAAGTCACTCGTTTTTTACGCCATGATTATGGCGGTATTTGCATTTTTGTCGACCCAACATATCGACGGCCAATCTTATGGTTTTTTAAGTGTGTTGCCGGTAGCCCTGATTTTGATCACGGCGATAGCCACAAAAAAAGCCTTAGAAGGTATTTTTGCGGGCATTATTGCAGGCTTATTATTGCTTGACCCAACCAGTGTTTTCACGCGGTTAGGAGAAATCTCAACCAAGGTAATAATGGATGAAACCATTGCATGGATTATTTTGGTTTGTGGCATGATGGGCGGTTTAATTAACATGCTTGAACGTGGTGGCAGTGTCTTAAGTTTTGGTCAATTTTTAAGTGGAAAAATTCACACCAAGCGCGGCACCTTATTAACCACTGGTGGTCTTGGCGTGATGGTATTTATTGATGATTACCTTAACTCGTTAGCAGTTTCATCGTCGATGAAGTCGATGACCGACCGCTTTGGTATTTCACGTGAAAAGCTTGCCTTTATCGTTGACTCAACTGCGGCACCCGTGTGTATTATTGTACCAATTTCGACTTGGGCAGTTTATTTTGCGGCTTTGCTCGAAGAAAATGGCGCGGCAGATCAAGGCCAAGGTATGTCTTTGTACATTCAAGCAATACCGTATATGGCCTACGGTTGGATGGCACTGTTAGTCGTGTGGTTAGTAGCGATGGGCTACCTTAAAGATTTTGGCGCGATGAAAAAAGCCGAGCAACGTGCTCAGGCTGGTCAACCGATCCCTGATGGCATTGAGGTTGATGGCTTTGATACGTCAACGGTCAGCAAAACATCGACCACAATGGGCTTGTTAAATTTCTTTTTACCGATGGCTGTATTAGTTGGTGCCAGTATTTATTACGAGATTGATTTGTTACTGGGTGCACTAGTCGCATCTGGCTTTACTATGGTGCTGTATTTTGTCCAGCGTTTATTAACCTTCGAGCAGTTAGTCGATTCGATGCTTGACGGCTTTAAGGTCATGTTGCACCCCATTGCGGTGGTTTGTGCCGGCTTTATGGTTAAAGAAGTTAACGATTCATTGGGCATGACGGTGTACATCATCGACTCAATTGAGCCGTTAATGAGTAAAGAACTATTGCCAGCAATTATCTTTGCTGTGATGGCGATGGTGGTATTTGGTACCGGATCAAGCTGGGGTGTGTTTGTTATCTCGTTGCCTATTGTTATTCCGATGGCACAATCATTTGATTTATCAATGCCGTTGGTGGTTGGCGCGTTATTATCTGCCTCGGCTTTTGGTTCACACGCTTGTTTTTACAGTGACTCGACAGTGTTGTCGGCACAAGGCTCTGGTTGTACTCCAATGCAACACGCCTTAACCCAGTTACCTTACACCTTGATTGCGGCAACGCTTTCGCTTATTACTTTGGTTATTTTAGGTTACGTGATGGCGTAACTCTAAAGTGGTTCGTTAACCGAACTCTTGCTAAGTAACATTTGGTGACCTCCTAACTGCTTATTAGGAGGTTTTTTTATGCCTGTCGTTATTGCCATCTATATGCCCATCTATAGTGCAGTGTCTGAGTTATATTTGGGCATAAGCTGTAAATAGCTACTTAATAAAATAAAAAAACCACCAGAGTGTTAGTCTATATAATGACTAAAATTCAGAAGGTTATGTAGTTAGTTCGCGATTATTTCAAGAGCTGGTATTAAAGTTGCCATTGATTAGATTATAAAATTATAAATCTAAGTTGGTGAGCAATATGAAAAAGCAAAGAATAGTTGTAGTCGGTAACGGCATGGTTGGCCATCATTTTATTGATCAGTTGGCGAGCAATCATGGCGACCAATATCAAATTGTAACCTTTGGTGAAGAAAGTCGTCTTGCTTATGACCGCGTAATGTTGACCAGTTATTTTACGGGTAAAACTGCTGATGATTTAGCCCTTACCACCCCACAATCTTATGATAACCAAGGGGTCGAATTTCATCTTAACCAACAAGTGACGGCGATTGACCGCGAGAGTAAAACCCTCAATACCGCCAGCGGTCAAACCGTGGCTTACGACAAGTTAATTTTAGCCACTGGCTCATTTCCATTCGTACCGCCAGTACCGGGTAAAGATCAGCCGCACATTCATGTTTATCGGACATTAGATGATTTAGACCGCATTGCACACTCGGCGACCAGTTCAAAAGTTGGGGTGGTGATCGGTGGAGGTTTGTTAGGACTCGAAGCAGCCAACGCGATTAAGCAGCTAGGACTACAAACTCATGTTGTTGAATTTGCGCCACGTTTAATGGCTGTGCAGCTTGACGATGGCGGCGGTAAATTATTACGCCGCAAGATTGAAGATTTAGGTGTAACGGTTCATACCGAAAAAAATACTCAAGAAATTGTCAACGGCGAAGAGTGCCGTTATCGGATGAATTTTGCAGATGGTTCGTTTTTAGAAACAGATACCATTGTTTTCTCGGCGGGGATCCGGCCACAAGATCAGCTAGCACGCCAAAGTGGTCTTGAACTCGGTCAGCGTGGCGGCATTGTGATTAACGAGCAATGTGTCACCAGCGATCCCGACATTTACGCCATTGGCGAATGTGCCTTATGGAACAACAAAATATTCGGTCTAATCGCGCCGGGTTACGCGATGGCCAAGGCTGCGATCAGTACGTTAAACGGCGGTAAAGCCTTTGGCGGCAAAAAAGTGTTATTTACTGGTGCAGATATGAGCACCAAACTAAAACTGCTTGGCATTGACGTTGCGAGCATTGGTGATGCTCATGGCAATACCCCTGATTCACAAAGTTATAGCTTTATTGAATCGGCGACTGGCGTCTATAAAAAAATTGTGGTTAGTCGCGATAACAAAACATTGCTTGGCGCGGTATTAGTTGGTGACAGCGCTGATTATGGCCAATGGCTGCATTTGGTGCTTAACAAGATTGAATTAACCCAGCCACCAGAATACTTACTATTGCCGGAGGTAGAGGGGGCAATAAGCAATGCCAGCGCTGGCATTGATGCCTTGCCTGCCACTGCACAAATTTGTTCATGTTATGACGTCAGCAAACAAGTGTTATGTCAGGCGGTTGCCGATGGCGCGCAAGACATCGCAGCACTTAAATCTTGCACCAGTGCCGGTACTGGTTGTGGCGGTTGTGTGCCGCTGGTCACACAGGTGCTTAATAGCGAACTGACTAAACTTGGGGTTAGTGTTGATAACGATTTGTGTCGCCATTTTACCCACTCACGTACCGAGCTATTTGACATTATTCGGGTTAAACAAATTCGCAGCTTTGAGGCGCTAGTCAGTGAATGTGGTCAAGGTGATGGTTGTGAAATTTGTAAACCAGCGGTGGGCTCGATGCTGGCCTCATTGTGGAATGATCATATTCTAGAAACTGACTTAGTAGCGCTGCAAGATACCAACGATAACTTCCTTGCCAATATGCAAAAAGACGGCACTTATTCGATTGTGCCACGGATCCCCGGCGGTGAAATTACCCCTGATCACTTGATCTTAATTGGTGAAATTGCCAAAGAGTACAACCTTTATACCAAGATAACTGGCGGTCAGCGGATTGACTTGTTTGGCGCCCAATTGCATCAATTACCGCCAATTTGGCAAAAAATGGTCGATGCCGGACTAGAAACGGGTCATGCCTACGGCAAGGCTTTACGCACAGTTAAATCATGTGTTGGCAACAGTTGGTGTCGTTATGGCGTGCAAGACAGTACGGTGATGGCCATTTTAATTGAGCAACGATATCGCGGTATTCGTTCGCCGCATAAGGTCAAGATGGCTGTTTCGGGTTGTGCCCGTGAATGTGCCGAAGCACAAAGCAAAGACTTTGGGGTGATTGCAACCGATCAAGGCTGGAATTTATATGTTGGTGGCAATGGTGGAATGCGTCCACGCCATGCCGATTTGTTTGCCAGCGATATCGATGATGCCACGTTAATCCGCTACATCGATATTATTTTGATGTTTTATGTTCGCACCGCAGATCGTCTGCAACGTACCTCAGTGTGGATGGAGAACCTCGAAGGCGGGCTCGATTATCTAAAGCAAGTGGTGATTGACGACAAGTTAGCGATCAATGATGAGCTGTTGGCGCAAATGGAGCATTTGGTCGATACCTATCAATGTGAATGGAAAACGACCTTAGCAGATCCGCAAAAACTCAAACGTTTTAATCATTTTATCAACAGCGACAAGCTCGATGACAACGTTATTTTTACCACAGTGCGTGCGCAGATAAGCCCAACTGACAAGTTCGACCTAGCACTTGAACTAGCCACCCAATTATAAATTTTAGGAGAACAATCATGAAAGATTTAACAACTTGGGTTGATGTTTGCCGTTTAAGCGATATCCCTAAAAATACCGGAATTTGTGCCGAACATCAGGGCAAGCAGGTTGCTTTATTTCACTTAAATACTACAGCCAATGCAAGTTCAAACTCAGCTTCAAAGCAACTTGGTGCTAGTAGTGCCATTAAAGCGGTTGCTAATTACGATCCCTTTGGCCGAGCTAATGTTTTGTCGCGCGGCTTAATTACTGAAACGGACCAGCAATACTTTGTTGCTTCACCATTATTAAAGCAACAGTTTTGCTTAACCACGGGTCAGTGTCAGCAGGATGAAAGCATCTCAATTGCTACGTTTGTCGCGCGTATTAATGATGGTTTTGTGCAACTGAGGGAGAGTTAATAATGAGTTCGTCTACCTTTAGGCTTTTTTCACTAAGCGCTAATATGAAAATTCTTCATTATAGTTGGATAGCCTTTTTTATCAGCTTTTTGGTGTGGTTTAATCATGCGCCCTTGTTAGGGTTAATTGCGCAATCGTTAGGGTTAAGTTCAGAGCAAATTAAAACCTTGTTAATTTTGAATGTTGCGCTGACTATCCCCGCTCGAATTATCATTGGCATGGTGACGGATCAATACGGACCGCGTAAAACCTACAGCTTATTACTACTGTTGTGTTCGATTCCCTGTGCGATGTTTGCACTGGCCGATAACTTTGAGCAGTTGGCATTGGCACGCTTTTTACTTGGCTTTATTGGTGCCGGATTTGTGATTGGTATTCGGCTGGTTAGTGAATGGTTTCCGGCCAATCAATTAGGCACCGCTGAGGGAATTTATGGCGGCTGGGGCAACTTTGGCTCTGCTGCCGCCGCCATGGTACTGCCGGTATTAGCCTTGGCCTTTGGTGGTGACAATGGCTGGCGCTGGGCAGTTGGTGTTACTGGCATTATTTGTTTTGTCTATGCATTTATATTCTACGCAGGGGTGCGTGATACCCCAGCTGGCGCGACGTATTTTAAGCCGAAAAGCGCTAAGGCCATGGAGGTGACCAGTGTGGGTGATTTCTATTTGCTAATTTTGATGAAGTTGCCACTGTTTGGCGCGTTGTTTCTACTGAACTGGAAGTTATCGCCAGCCGGAGTAAGCTTAATTAGTGAAAATAGCAGCGGGTTTATCTATATCGGTTTAGTCGCCCTGTTTTTTTACGAGGTGTATACCGCTTATCAGGTTAATCGCCGCGTGTTTACTACGCCAGTCGCGCCATTACACCAGTATTCATTTAAACAAGTAGCGGTGCTTAATGTCTTGTACTTTGCAACGTTTGGCAGTGAACTGGCGGTAATATCAATGTTGCCATTGTTCTTTGCTGAAACTTTCGAACTTGATCTGGTGCTGGCTGGTTTATTGGCCTCGACTTATGCCTTTATGAATCTGTTATCACGACCATTGGGCGGTTGGATCAGCGACAAATATGGCCGTAAAAAAACCTTAATGATCTTAACCACTGGCCTGAGTCTAGGTTATGCGGTAATGGCGACTATTACCGGTGAATGGCCCTTGGTATTAGCGGTTGTAGCGGCGATGAGTTGTTCGTTCTTTGTGCAAGCAGGCGAGGGCGCGGTTTTTGCGGCGGTACCATTAATAAAACGTCGTTTAACTGGACAAATTGCGGGCATGACCGGGGCTTATGGCAATGTTGGCGCAGTTTGTTATTTAACTGTGTTGTCATTTGTTAGCTATTCGTTCTTTTTCTGGGTTATTGCTTTTAGTGCTTTTGTTGGCCTGATGATGTTATTTTTGATGCAGGAACCCAAGGGCAGTATGGCGGAAATTTTACCCGATGGCACGGTGGAATTGATTAAGGTTGATTAGAGCCTTAGGCTAAACGGTATAGGATAAGGTGCCTCTGCGCAAGTCGCCGTAAATACGTCCTGTAGGCTATGCTTTAGCATCCATGCTAAAGAAGCTTGCTCCAAGACACCTCATCCTATCGATTGTACTGAAATCATCGAGTTTCAATC
>Ga0105356_10000750_pt1 | contig 31535 bp, 24 predicted proteins | sample GOMGulsemesocosm_3_FD_83502 | JGI IMG/M metagenome (GOLD analysis project Ga0105356, IMG submission 83502) | Methane-oxidizing microbial communities from mesocosms in the Gulf of Mexico - GOM9D Gulf of Mexico | ecosystem: Environmental > Aquatic > Marine > Cold seeps | place: Gulf of Mexico...
ACATACGTCATTTTATCTGCGCAATTAGCAAAGGTATAAACCTCCAGTTTCTTCATCATCGCAATTAACTGGTTATCAACCTCCTCTACGCTCGATTCAGTGAAACTCTCTTGCCAACACAGCTCAAATACAATTTGAGATAATGAATCCAAATGACAGATTTCATTGCCATGTTTCATTGCTTTAATTTGCGTGAGCGTATTTTTCAGAGCTCGTAGTACGTTCGCCGTAATAATGGTGCCTTGCGAATGGCATAACAATACTACTTTTTGCTTTTGTGGGTCTTTAAGCGCAGCTAAAACGGCAACCGTCGCTTTTATTGCAGGCTCAGTCATTGATTGACTATCATCCAAACTGGGGTCAGTCTCGAACGTCTTACCTATGACACATTCCATCAAATCAACAACGGTCGAATCTGTTGCATTATGTACAACACTGATTGGCCTTTTAAATATCTGGCTAATTAAGCTCGAATTGAGCTTTGCTACATCATTGTTAGTGCAAATACCGTTAATGAATATCCACTGTTCATCTTCAAAAGAAGTGACGCTATCAAATGGATCTGCTTGTTGAAAGTAGTTACTTGGACGCCAAAACATGTGTTGAATAACAGGCGGCAAAAAAGTCCGAGTTAAGGGCCCTGGCGCATGAGAAAAAGCAGGCACGCTAATATCAAATAAATACTTTGCTGTTCTTAATGGTCGCCATGCATCGATAATTGAATATTCGGAGTACTGTCTATGCGGGGGCAGCCAACTACTCAATCGACCAAACACTGACTGAAAGTATAAAGGAGGGAAAAAACTTAATGCTGCAGTGCTGACTTTAGCCAAAGTAACGTAATCATTACGCAGCCCCATTTCAGTCAATTTTAATTTGTCGGCAATAATCTGTGATATTTGAGGTTCAAGGCAAATCGCCTCTTGATCGTCTTGTGAATTTTCACTTAATTTACTTCCCAAATCAGTGTCACCTGATTGAGACGATACAGTTCCGTTGGGCATAATTTCTCCTAGCAATTCAGCGATAAATATAAGTTTGTGCATTTACTCTTATTAACCTAATCATTGCTTTGCATTAAGCCAAACCAAATCGCCCTCTTTATTTATTCAGTCATAAAACCGTGAAGCTTAATGATTAGAACAAGTGAGAATGTGAAGTTAAGTGCCCTTAACGCGAGCTAAAAAATGTTTTTAATAAAATACTCGCAGCAAATTATTAATAATAATTCAGTCAAAAAGCTTGCAAAATAAACAGTTAAATAATACTGTACATAAAACCACTGGTTAACCATACAGGATACTTATTATGTTTACGCTTACTAAACCAAACAAACTCAATAGCTATTCACGTACTCAATCATCAACACATACGGCTAACCAGTGGACCGCTATTATCGCACCGCCAATGACTCTCACATCAGATAACCTTCTTCAGCAAGGTATCTCTGTATGTAATGCCCTCGTGATCCATAAAGCCAAAATTAACGATAAATTTTTAACGATATTAAAAGCAGCACAAAGTCCGACCATCGCTTCCATCGTAATATGGGACTCAGGCTTAACAGAAACTGAAGTTTTCCAGATCCAATCGACCATAAAATCACTCAATAAAAAATGCTTGATCCATAGCAGTAAAAATTTACATTAATCACTCAGCCAATTTGCGATATACTGTTATTTTACCCATATTTATCAGTATCCACATATGGAATTGGCGGGAAGTAAACAGTGAAGATTTTAGTTATTGACGATTCTAAAATAGAACGAATGATTATTCGTTCTTATCTGCAAGATCTTAATTATGAGATTTATGATGCAGATAGTGGTGAAGCTGGCATTAAGCTTTTCAACGAACATAACCCTGATATTATCCTGCTCGGCGTAGTGATGAATGGCATCAATGGCTATGAGGTTGTGGAGAAATTACGTAGCCAATCATCAGACTGGATCCCGATTATATTTTTAAGTGGTAAAGCCAAAGCCGAAGATATCATGCTCGGTATTCAAGCAGGCGGCGATGACTACCTCGCAAAACCAATTCATAAGCAAACTCTAATCGCTAAAATGATCGCAATGGAGCGCATTGCAAGTATGCGCTCAAAATTAATTCAAGTAACAGAAAACCTACAAAACGCTAATGAAGAACTCGCTCGACAAGCAACTCTTGACGGTTTGACCGGTATCGCGAACCGCCGTCATCTAGATGCGAGTTTGAAAAAAGAAATGGCGCGTGCTCGTCGTTATAATAAACCCCTCACATTTATGATCGCCGATATCGACTTCTTTAAAAAATACAATGACTTTTATGGTCATATCCAAGGCGATGAGTGTTTAAAACAAGTCGCAAAAGCGTTAGATGAAAGTATTTCTCGCCCAGGTGATTTAGTAGCAAGATACGGCGGTGAAGAGTTTTGTATGGTATTACCCAATATAGATATAGATCATGCCGCTAAAGTGGCTGAGAAATTAGTCAATACAGTGCGTAGATTAGAATTACGCCATGAAGGTGTGAGTGATACCAGTATAGTGACCATGAGCTTTGGCGTGATCAACTTAGTTCCAGATCGTAACTTAACTCCGGATGAATTTATCAAAATGGCTGACGAAAAGCTGTATGAAGCCAAACACAGCGGCCGAGATCGATGGATACTCTAAATTTTAAAGACTATAAAAAAGGAGTCGTTAATAATAACGACTCCTTTTTTTTACTCAAAATTGTTTTCTAAATTACCAGCAAGTCACTGACGATTATAGCCCAGCCTTAAACTCTGCAAATGCATTTTTCACTCGCTTGATAGAAACTGGATAACTGGTACCCAATTGCTGAGCAAATAATGATACCCGCAATTCTTCCAACATCCAACGTAACGTTAACAACCCCTCTTGCTGTGTTAGCGTCAAACGAGGCATCTTAATTAACTTATTGTAGTCTTCCAGCAGAGGTTGCACTGCAACGGCATTAGCACGATCTCGAGTAGGATCGATCTTTAACTTCTTCAAACGATGATCGATAGCTGAGATATAACGCTGCATGTCAGCTAATTTTTTAGCACCTGTTTGCGTAACAAAGCCATTAAAAATCAGGTTATTTAGCTGAGCTTTAATATCACCATTCGCAACAATCATATCCAGCGAAACCTTGCCTTTAAGCTGTTTATTTATCTGATGCGCAGAGGTTAATATCTTCTCTACTTGCTCGGCAATCGCCACCGTTTCATCAGCTATATCGGCTCTAACTTGCTCTTTCAATAACTCAAATGAGTCTGCATTTTGCGGTGCATTCTGATTATGGGTACTGTTGTAGCGTTCAATAATTGCATCTGTGGCACAGCCGATACAGTCATGAATAAGATCCGTCACTTTGCCAAATGGATTGAAATACAAACCAAGCTTGGCCTTATTTGGCAATTTCTGCTCAAGATACTTTATTGGCGAAGGCACGTTTAATAATACTAAACGACGTAAACCCGCTTTACCTGCTGCGATCGCATCTTCTTGATGATCGAACAGCTTAATTTCTACCGAGCTACGATTATCCACCAGCGCAGGGAAAGCTTTAACTTCATAACCGCCGTGCTTTTGCTTAAACTCAGTAGGTAAATCACCAAAATTCCAAGTTAACAGCTCTGTTTTTTCAATGCCTTTTTCTGCGACTTTAACTAACGTCTCTTGAATATTGCCTTGCAGCTGAAGCTTTAGCGCGGTGAGATCATCGCCAAAACTCAGTTGTTTTTGTTTGTCATTAACAACTCTGAAATGCATTTTTAAATGAGTTGGTAATTCAACCGCTTGCCAAACATCTTGATCTAATCGCACACCCGTCATACGCAATAATTGTTTAGCTAGACTTTCAATTAAACTGCTCTGATTTGGCAGCATATTAGCTAATGCAGCCTCGGCATAGTTTGGTGCAGGCACAAAGTTACGTCGCAAGGCTTTTGGTAATGCTTTAATCAGTGCTACCAGCAGCTCTTCTCGTAACGCTGGAATCAACCAATCAAAACCCTTTTCACTGATTTGATTTAAAATAGCCACCGGGACAACCACAGTAACGCCATCATCGATAGCACCCGGTTCAAAGTTATATAACAGCTTTAACTTAAAACTATCTTGAGTCCAGAATTCGGGATAACTATGCGCAGTGATGGCTTGTGCATCATGCTTCATTAAGCGTTCTTGCGTCAGCGTTAATAACTGCGGTTCTAGCTTCTCAGCTTTTTTCCACCAGCTATCAAAATGACGTCCTGAGCATACTTGTTCAGGAATAATATCAGCATAGAAATTATATAAATCCTCATCGCTCACCAGGATATCGCGGCGACGAGATTTATGCTCTAGCGCTTGTATGCGCTCGACTTCTTTTTGATTGTTCTTAAAGAAAGCGTGTTTAGTATTAAATTCACCTTCAACCAGAGCACTTTGAATGAAGAGTTCGCGACATAGCAGAGGATCAATTTGGCTGTAATTAACCATCCGATTTGGCACAATAGTCAAACCATACAATGTCACTTTTTCCGCTGCGGCAACGGCACCACGACGTTTTTCCCAATGCGGTTCACTGTAAGTCGATTTATTTAAGTGTTGCGCTAATGGCTCAATCCATTCAGGTTGAATCTTCGCGGCAATGCGGCCAAATAAACGCGACGTTTCCACTAATTCAGCTACCATCACCCACTTAGGCTGTTTTTTAAATAACCCTGAGCCGGGGAAAATATTAAATTTACTGTTCCGCGCACCTAAATAATCTTGGTCCTTTTCTTTAAAACCAATATGACTCAACATGCCTGATAATAAGGCTTTATGTACATTATCACTGTTTCTAATTAAGCCTTCTTCATCTAACGCAATTTCGTTAATATTAAAGCCTAATTCTTTTACCACTTGTGATAACTGCGCGTAGATATCTTGCCATTCACGCACACGCATATAAGCTAGGAAATCTTTCTTACACAAGCGACGAAATTGTGAAGATGATAACTCTCTTTGCTGTTGTTTAACGTAGTTCCATAAGTTCACAAACGTGATGAAATCAGACTCTTTATCGTAAAATCGGCGATGTTGTTCGTCAGATGCTTGTTGCTTTTCTTGTGGGCGTTCACGGGGATCTTGAATAGACAACGCAGCAGTAATAACCATCACTTCATTCAAACAACCATTCGTATTTGCTTCCATCACCATACGCGCAAGACGCGGATCAATAGGCAGTTTAGCTAGCGCAACCCCCACAGGTGTTAGACGTTTATTGTGGTCATCATGTTGGTTATCAATCGCACCAAGCTCTTCCAGTAATTTCAAACCATCGGTGATGTTGCGGCTATCTGGCGGCTGTACAAATGGGAAATTAGCGACATCACCAAGATCAAGCGCATGCATTTGTAAGATAACCGAGGCTAAATTTGTACGTAAGATCTCTGGATCAGTAAACTCTGGGCGGTTATTAAAATCTTCTTCACTGAATAAACGAATACAGATACCCGCACTTACACGTCCACAACGGCCCATACGCTGATTAGCACTGGCTTGAGAGATTGGTTCAATTGGTAAACGTTGCACTTTGGTACGATAGCTATAGCGGCTTATACGAGCTGTGCCAGGGTCAATAACATATTTAATACCCGGTACCGTTAATGAGGTTTCAGCAACGTTAGTCGATAAAACAATACGGCGGCCTGTATGGCGTTGGAAAATACGATTTTGCTCAGCATTGGTTAGCCGTGCATAAAGTGGTAAAACTTCTGTATCACGTAAATTTAATTTGTTTAATGCGTCAGCTGTATCGCGGATTTCTCGTTCGCCATTCAGGAAAACCAGAATGTCCCCTAACCCTTCAGATTGTAATTCTTCTACAGCATCAGCAATGCCTTGAATTTGATCACGTTCATGACCGTCTTCTTGTTCACTCAAGGCGTTATAACGAACTTCCACGGGGAAGGTTCTGCCCGATACTTCAATCATCGGCGCATTATCAAAGTGCTGAGAAAAGCGTTCAGGATCAATTGTTGCTGATGTAATAATAACTTTTAAATCAGGTCGGCGTTTTAATAGCTGCTTTAAATAACCCAAAATGAAATCGATATTTAAGCTACGTTCATGCGCTTCATCGATGATAAGTACATCATATTGATTCAAAAAACGATCTTGTTGAATTTCAGCCAACAAAATACCGTCAGTCATTAACTTGATATAGCTTTGTTTACTGACGTTATCATTAAATCGAATTTTATAACCGACACTGGTGCCTAACTCAGAATCAAGCTCTTCAGCGATACGATTAGCAACTGTTCTTGCCGCTAAACGACGCGGCTGTGTATGGCCGATCATGCCATCAATACCAAGTCCTAAATCTAAGCATATTTTTGGAATTTGGGTTGTTTTACCTGAGCCGGTTTCACCAGCGATAATGACAACTTGGTTATTTAAAATAGCAGCCGCGATTTCATCGCGCTTTTGACTTACAGGTAAGGAATCTGGATAAGTAACCTTGGGAAGGTTACTTATGCGTTGCTGACGAAGCGCGATAGAAGCAGAAATATCTGACTCTAATTTGGCAATAGCTTTAGTCTGTTTTTCTTCCGGCATACGTTGAGCGGTGTGCAGTCGACGTTGAAATCGAAAACGTTCTGATTGCATACACGTTTTTAGCTGCGCTTGGAGAGATTTGAAATGACTTTGCATAATAATTGAAAACGCCTGTAACCGTCAGATATAAAGGCGAGATACTAAGCCACTCTTGTACTAATTTCAATTGAATTGCCTACCTCAAACGAAAGTTTTCAAGTGAAAGAGCAGCTTAAGTTTATCGTCAGGCTATTTTGTTCAAATATTAGCAGCATTTGGGTAACAAGTTTGCTGTTGCTTATCCATTGCCTTGAGGACATCACGACGAGTAATAAGACCAACTAAAAGACCATTGGCATCCGTGACTGGATACATTTTAGGTCTAACGTCTAACATTTTTTGGGCTAATTCTATGATGGTATCCTCCGTCTTCATCGCTAAAACCTCAGTTCTCATTACATCATGCACATTAGCAACTTGTTCACAGTAATAGCTCGACTCGAGCAGTGACGCTAAGACATCTTGTTCAGATACCCAACCTATCACTTGCCCTGTATTATCAACAACTGGGGCACCAATTTGAGTCGACTTCAATAGTTTTTCAACAGCGGCGGCCACTGACATATCAGCAGTTAAAGTTAAAGGCTGTCGTTGCATAAAATCAGAAACTTTCAAAGAATTCATCAGGTTTTCCTTTAATTATTGATTTAACTAACTTAAGGATAGGTTATCTCTATATTTAAACAAACGAACATTGTTCGTATATCGAGTCTAAATATAAAAAATATTAAAATAATTATCTCTTAAAAAACTCCGCAATGTTGAATTTATAGCCTTGCAAATAAAAACAACACAGCACAAAAAACTAAAAAACAATCAACGTAAAGCTCAAACCGCGCACAGGGTTATTTTTATAAACACTAATATGAAATTATGTTCTTGAAGAAGGTCACACTATTGTCATAGTATCGAAGGATAAGAAAAAGTAGAAACGTGCTGAGGGAAGAGAAGCAATGAAAAAAACAATGTATGAAAAAATTTGGGATTCACACCTAGTTCACGAACCTGAAAATGGAACACCTCTACTTTATATCGATCGCCACTTGATGCATGAAGTAACAAGTCCGCAGGCGTTCGAAGGGCTGAAAGTTAATAATCGTCCAGTGCGAAACCGCCACAGTATTTTAGCGACAATGGATCATTGCGTTCCGACAATCAATCGCCATTTGCCTATTCAAGATCCAATTGCAGCTAAGCAAATTGAAACCATGGCAAACAACTGTGATGAACACGAATTACGTTTATACGATATGGACAATGCCAACAATGGCGTGATCCATATTGTGGTACCTGAACATGGTTTTATCCATCCAGGCATGACAGCCGTTTGTGGTGACTCCCATACCGCAACTCACGGTGCCTTTGGTGCATTAGCATTTGGTATTGGTACCTCAGAAGTTGAACATGTAATGGCGACGCAAACATTACAACAGAAAAAATCTAAAACCATGTTAGTCAGCGTTGATGGCAAGTTATCCAAGCATTCAACGGCAAAAGATATCGCGCTTGCGGTGATCGGTAAAATTGGTACCGCAGGTGGTACTGGATATGTAATTGAATTTGCTGGTTCTGCAATCCGTGATTTAACCATGGAAGGCCGTATGACACTATGTAATATGGCCATTGAAGGTGGCGCTCGTGCCGGTTTGATCGCTCCAGATGAAACTACTTATACCTATCTAGAAGGCAAAGAATTTGCACCCCAAGGTGAAGATTGGATTGCAGCACTTACTTACTGGAAATCTCTACCAACCGATGATGGTGCGGTATTTGATACTATTGTCGAGATTAAAGCTGAAGATATTGCGCCACAAGTTACTTGGGGGACATCACCAGAACAAGTTGCACCTGTAAATGCAACAATCCCTGCACCGAGTGATTTTAGTGATGAAATTAAAGCATCATCATGTAAAGGTGCTCTCGCCTATATGGGCATTGAAGCTGGCGCGCCAATCACCGACATTAATATTGATTTGGTTTTTGTAGGTTCTTGTACAAATGGCCGAATCGAAGACTTCCGTGCTATTGCTGAAATAACCAAAGGTAAAAAAGTGAACTCAAGTGTTCAAGCTATTGCAGTCCCAGGTTCTTATTTAGTAAAACAACAAGCTGAAGACGAAGGTATTGATAAAATACTGGTTGATGCAGGTTGGGAATGGCGTGAACCAGGCTGTTCTATGTGCTTGGCTATGAACGGCGATCAACTTGCCGAAGGCCAGCGCAGTGCTTCCACTTCAAATCGTAACTTCGAAGGTCGCCAAGGTAAAGGTGGACGAACTCACCTTGTATCTCCAGCGATGGCTGCTGCCGCAGCAATTGAAGGTCATTTTGTTGATATACGTAATTGGGTATAAATTTGAGCACATTAGAGTAAGGAATAAACATGGAAGCATATAAAAATCATACTAGTGTTGCTGCATTAATGAATCGTAGCAACGTTGATACTGACCAAATTATCCCGAAGCAGTTCTTGAAAAAAGTAGAGCGCACAGGTTTTGGTATTCATCTTTTTCATGATTGGCGTTTTTTAGATGATGGTTCCGACAATCCAGAATTTGAATTAAACAACCCCGCTTTTAAAGGCGCTAAAATTTTAGTTGCTGGCGATAACTTTGGCTGTGGTTCTTCACGTGAACATGCACCTTGGGCAATTGCTGATTATGGTTTCAACACGATAATTTCAACCAGTTATGCTGATATCTTCTATTCAAACTGTTTTAAGAATGGCATATTGCCAATTCGAGTTGATAAAACAATGCTTGCAGATTTAATGGCAGAGATTGATGCAAACGAAGGTATTGAGTTTGATGTTGATTTAGTCGCAGAAAAAATTACAACACCGGCTGGCATCATAATTAATATTGAAGTTGACCCATTTCGCAAACAAAGTCTAATCGAAGGTGCTGATGACATCACATGGTCACTAAAACATGAAGATAAGATCACCGCATTTGAAGAACGTAATAAACAACAGTTGCCTTGGTTGTGGCGTGATGCCAAATAATTAACTTACTTTTTCGCTGCAATATTATGAATTTGTTGCGTTAAGTGAATAGCATTCAAAGTTAACTCTCTACTTAAGGCGAATCGTTTTCTAACGCTTCGCCTTTTTATTACTGTTCAATTCAAATAATAGATATATAACTTGGATAGGTGGCCTATATGGAAATAACGCGCCCTCATGTGCAATTAATGGACACAACTCTACGCGATGGAGAGCAAACACAAGGCGTCTCATTCACACCTGAAGAGAAAGTCAGTATTGCTAAAGCACTATTACAATCCTTGAACGTAGATCGCATCGAAGTTGCTTCTGCACGGGTTTCTGCTGGTGAAAAAGCGGCGGTAGCGTCACTCATGCATTGGGCAGAGCAAGAAGGCCTAGCCGAGCGTATCGAAATTCTCGGTTTTGTTGATCAAAACAAGAGCGTTGATTGGATCGCGAGTAGCGGTGCTAAAGTTATTAATTTACTGACTAAAGGCAGTGAAAAGCATTGTGTTGAACAGCTGCGAAAAACACCGGAAACTCATATTCTCGATGTTAGAAATACAATCGACTACGCTCTATCACAAGGCCTCTCGGTGAATATCTACTTAGAAGATTGGTCAAATGGCTATCACGATAATCCTGAATACGTTTATAATATGGTACAGCACCTTGCTGACTTACCGATTCAACATTACATGTTACCCGATACTTTAGGGGTTATGTCGCCTGACGAAGTAACCGAAAGTCTCTCAGATATGATTTCGCGCTTTCCGAGGCAAACTTTCGACTTCCATCCACATAATGATTATGGTCTCGCTACCGCCAATGCTTTAGCTGCTGCAAAAGTCGGGATTAGTGCCATCCATTGCACTATAAATTGCCTTGGTGAACGTGCCGGCAATGCTTCATTAGCTGAAGTAGCTGTTGTACTTAAAGATAAACTCGGTATTCGATCTTCGATTAATGAGCAATGTATTCATCAAATTAGTCAGATGATTGAAAATTTTTCAGGTAAAGTTACATCAGCTAATGCACCGATTATTGGCGCCGATGTATTCACCCAGACCAGCGGGATCCATGCAGATGGAGATAAAAAAGGCGGTTTATATCAAACAGTTTTAGGGCCAGAGCGCTTTGAACGTAACCGCAGTTATGCACTCGGAAAAATGAGCGGTAAAGCTTCATTAGAAAAAAACTTAGAGCAATTAGATATTGAATTAAGCAATGAGCAGAAAGACAAATTACTCACTCGCATAGTTCAATTAGGTGATCAGAAATCAATTATTACCCCCGAAGACCTGCCTTTTATTATTGCTGATTTGTTAGAAAGCAAAGATTATTCTCATATTGAATTACTGAATTGTGCAATCACTTCAGGCTTGAATGTGGAATCAATGGCGAGTATTCGCGTCAAAATTGGTGATGAAATACATAAAGCAGCAGGCTCAGGAAATGGTGGCTTTGATGCATTCAGTATGGCAATCCAAGCCATTATGCAAAAAGCCGAATTTAGATATCCTAAACTGGAAAATTACCAAGTTCGAATTCCACCCGGTGGCACAACAAGCGCTTTGACTGAATGTCTGATCACTTGGGAGCATGAAGGTAACGTATTCCGAACTCGAGGTGTCAGCTCAAATCAAGTTTTTGCAGGTGTACATGCGACATTACGAATGCTCAACAAATTATTACATGAGCGAGAATTAATACAAAAGTAACAGTCACACTCTAATTCTTAGTCGTAACAGCACTATGTTACGACTAATATCTAATTTAAATGAGCTATACTGTAATTATAGTTAAAATAAATCTAAAAATAAGAATAAACCACCGATTCAGAAATGATAAACACCAACAATCGCTTTGTTTTTATCAATTGTCATTATAAAAATTATATTTTCTTACTCAATTTCAATTAAAACCACGCATGAAAACTGCTTATAAAACCGTAATTTAATTGCACAATTATAAAATCAAAGTCTACCTTTAAATAACGAAGAACATTTCAAACTTGCTCAAGCACTTGGCTACTGCAAGTATTAAACGTGTTGAGGGTTATTATGGGAATCTTTGAGCATTACCAACAGCGATATGACGAATCTCAGGAAGAAGAATATAGTATTCAAGAGTTTCTCAATCTTTGTCGCGAAGATAAAGCAATCTATTCATCAGCCGCAGAACGACTGCTACGAGCTATTGGCGAACCAGAAATGGTTGATACGGCCACAGACTCTCGTTTAAGCCGGCTTTTCTCCAATCGTGTCGTAGCTCGTTACCCTGCATTTAAAGATTTTTATGGTATGGAAGATGCCATAGAACAAATCGTTGCCTATCTAAAGCATTCAGCTCAAGGCTTAGAAGAAAAGAAACAAATTCTCTATCTATTAGGTCCTGTCGGTGGTGGTAAATCATCACTCGCTGAAAAACTCAAAGATCTGATGCAGCTAGAACCCATTTATCGAATCAAAGGTTCTCCAGTTAATGATCACCCTTTCAGTCTATTTGACGTCAGCGAAGATGCCAGCCTTTTACAAAGCGAATACGGTATTCCTTCTCGCTACCTTGGTCATGTTATGTCTCCTTGGGCAGCTAAGCGGCTAAAAGAATTTGGTGGTGATATTAGCCAATTCAAAGTAGAAAAAGTACGTCCTTCCATTTTGCATCAGATCGCTATTGCGAAAACCGAGCCTGGTGATGAAAACAACCAAGATATCTCTTCTTTAGTTGGTAAGGTCGACATTCGTCAATTAGAGCATTTTTCACAAGATGATGCCGATGCCTACAGTTACTCTGGCGCACTTTGTAAAGCTAACCAAGGTGTGATGGAGTTTGTAGAAATGTTTAAAGCCCCAATTAAGGTGCTTCATCCACTGCTAACCGCAACTCAAGAAGGCAACTATAACAGTACAGAGGGACTTTCAGCCTTACCGTTTGAAGGCATTATTCTTGCCCACTCAAATGAATCTGAATGGCAAACTTTCCGTAATAATAAAAACAATGAAGCCTTTTTAGATCGCGTATACATTGTCAAAGTCCCCTATTGCTTACGTATCTCTGAAGAACAATTAATCTACAAAAAACTACTCGAAAATAGTGCATTATACAATGCTAAGTGTGCACCGGGCACTCTTGATGCTTTAGCACAATTTACAGTGTTATCGCGAATGAAAGATCCTGAGAATTCATCAATTTATTCTAAAATGCGAGTTTATGATGGTGAAACACTAAAAGACACAGATCCAAAAGCAAAATCATATCAAGAATATAAAGACTATGCAGGCGTCGATGAAGGGATGTCAGGGTTATCAACCCGTTTCGCTTATAAGATTTTATCTAAAGTATTTAACTTTGATCATGTGGAAGTCGCAGCGAACCCAGTTCATTTGTTCTATGTTCTCGAGCAACAGATTGAGCGCGAACAGTTCCCACAAGAGATTGCTGATCGATACATGGAATTTTTGAAAGGTTATCTCACACCTAAATATGTTGAGTTTATTGGCAAAGAAATTCAAACAGCCTATCTAGAATCCTATTCAGAATACGGACAAAACATCTTTGACCGCTACGTCACTTATGCTGACTTCTGGATCCAAGATCAAGAATATCGAGATCCAGATACTGGTCAGCTATTTGATCGTGAAGCTCTCAATAACGACCTAGAGAAAATTGAAAAGCCAGCAGGTATCAGTAATCCTAAAGATTTCCGTAATGAAATTGTTAACTTTGTATTGCGTGCACGGGCTAATAACAACGGTAAAAATCCAGACTGGGTTAGTTATGAAAAACTTCGCACCGTTATTGAAAAGAAGATGTTCTCCAATACGGAAGAATTGCTACCTGTGATCTCATTTAATGCTAAAACCTCAACAGATGAGCAAACCAAGCACGATAACTTTGTTGATCGAATGATGGAAAAAGGTTACACAAAAAAACAAGTACGCTTACTTTCTGAATGGTATTTACGTGTACGTAAATCATCATAGTTGTGTTTAAGGAGGTGAAGAGATGACACATTTTATTGATCGCAGGTTGAATGGTAAAAATAAAAGTACAGTCAATCGACAGCGCTTTTTACGCCGTTATAACTCGCAAATAAAAAAAGCGGTTTCAGATGCAGTGAATAAACGCAGTATTCAAGATATATCATCTGGAGAGAGCGTCAGTATTCCTACTCGTGACATCTCTGAACCAATATTTCACCAGAGTAAAGGCGGTGAACATACTATAGTTCACCCTGGTAATGACCAGTTTATTGCAGGGGATAAGATTAACCGCCCTCAGCAAGGTAACGGCTCAGGGCCAGGTAAAGGAGAAGCAAGCGATACTGGTGAAGGGAGTGATGACTTTCAATTTCAAATATCTAAAGATGAATACTTAGATCTATTATTTGAAGATTTAGAGCTGCCTAATTTACAAGAAAACCAATTAAACAGTATTATCGAAATGAAAACCCGCCGAGCTGGTTATACAGCAAACGGTGTACCTGCCAATATCGCTATCGTGAAATCGTTACAAAACTCCCTCAGTCGCAGAATAGCTCTCACCAGTGGCAAAAAGCGTAAAGTAAAGGAACTTGAAGAGCAACTTGGCAACATTCAGCAACAAGGAGAAATTGAAGGGCAATTTATTGATGAATTAAAACAAGAAATTGCAGCACTTAAAGCCAAAATAAAAAGTACGCCTTTTATTGATACTTTCGACCTTCGTTTTAATAATTATGAGCAGTTTTCAGTTCCTAATAGCCAAGCTGTTATGTTTTGCTTGATGGATGTTTCAGGGTCGATGGATCAACCAACCAAAGATATGGCAAAACGTTTTTATATTTTATTATACCTTTTTTTAACACGCACATATAAGAAAATTGAAGTCGTCTATATACGCCACCATACTCAAGCTAAAGAAGTTGATGAACATGAGTTTTTCTACTCACAAGAAACTGGTGGCACGATAGTCTCATCCGCTCTGAAACTAATGGACAAAGTGGTGACTGAAAAATATCCTGAAAACGAATGGAATATCTATGCTGCACAAGCATCTGATGGGGATAACTGGGCCGATGATTCCCCCCAATGTAGAGAGCTGTTACTTAATAAAATAATGCCAAAAGTGCGATACTACAGTTATATAGAAATCACCACCCGTGCCCATCAAACACTTTGGCGGGAATACGAAAAAGTAGCTGAAGTTTTTCCACAATTTGCACTGCAGCATATACGCCAAGTAGAAGATATTTATCCTGTCTTTAGAGAGTTATTTAAGAAGCAAGTTGCTTAGGGAGAATCTGGATGATTAAAGAAAAAAGTACAGAGATCAGTGATGGACCAGACTGGAATTTTCCTTTGCTTGAAACTTACCATACTGAAATTAAGCGTATTGCCGCTCACTACAAACTAGATACTTATCCAAATCAAATCGAAGTCATCACAGCTGAACAGATGATGGATGCCTACTCTTCGGTAGGCATGCCGATAGGTTATAACCACTGGACTTTTGGCAAGAAATTCATTCAAACCGAACAAAGTTACAAACGAGGTCAAATGGGCCTTGCTTATGAAATTGTGATTAATTCGAATCCTTGTATCGCCTATTTAATGGAAGAAAATACTATTCCAATGCAAGCCTTAGTTATTGCTCATGCTTGTTATGGCCATAATTCGTTTTTCAAAAACAACTACCTATTTAAATCATGGACTGATGCAGATTCGATCATTGATTATCTCGTGTTTGCTAAAAACTACATAGCTCAATGCGAAGAACACCACGGCATAGATGCGGTAGAAAATATTCTCGATTCTTGCCATGCGTTAATGAATTACGGTGTTGATCGTTATAAGCGTCCAAGTGAACCGTCACTGAGTGAAGAAAAACGCCGCCAACAAGAGCGCACTGAATACTTACAAACGCAAGTTAATGAACTCTGGAGAACCATTCCGAAAAGTGCTGAAAAAGAAGTGCTAAAAGCACCTAATTTCCCCAATGAACCACAGGAAAATATTCTCTATTTCATTGAAAAAAACGCTCCCCTGTTACAATCTTGGCAACGTGAAATAATTCGTATTGTGCGTAAGATAAGTCAATATTTTTATCCACAAAAACAAACTCAAGTAATGAACGAAGGCTGGGCAACATTTTGGCACTACACCATCACGAATCATATGTACGATGAAGGCTTAGTCTCAGATAAATTCATGCTGGAAATTTTGCATAATCATACAAATGTTATCGCGCAACCTGCTTATAACAGCCCTTATTATTCGGGTATTAATCCATATGCATTAGGTTTTGCCATGTTTATTGATCTGCGTAGAATTTGCGAAAATCCTACCGATGAAGATAAAGCTTGGTTTCCAGATATTGCAGGTAGTGACTGGCTAGAAACATTACACTTTGCGATGCAGAACTTTAAAGATGAAAGTTTCATTAGCCAATATTTATCTCCAAAAGTTATGCGTGACATGCATTTATTTTCTGTTGAAGATAATGAATCGAGTAAATTTATCGAGGTTTCAGCGATACATAATGAAGAAGGCTATCAAGCGTTAAGAAGTAAATTATCGGCGCAATATAACCTGAGTAATAACGAGCCGAATATTCAAGTGTATAATGTTAACCTCAATGGTGATCGTGCGCTAACATTGCGTTATGTGCCCCAAAATAATATTCCATTGGATAATAAAACAGGCTTGGAGGTAATGAAACACTTACATCGATTATGGGGGTTTGATGTTAAATTAGAACAAATTAATGCTTCAGGGCAATGCGATTTATTATGTCAGTGTCTAACCAAAAACACTAATGTTAACGGTTAACTGAGTTATTTAGACAAAAAAAACCAGCGTCAGCTGGTTTTTTTAGTTCAAGTTCAGATTACTTAATTCGCTGCTCAAAAGCAGAGCAAATATCATCCCATGTTTCTTCTTGATACTGTTGCCAAATTAAACCAGAGTCCATACCGTAGCTACGAATAACAGTTAAGCTTGCATCAGCATTATTAGCGCGAGTAATTTCAGCTAAGTTTTTATAAAAAGAGCGAGCTAACTCTCGAGCTTCAGGGTAGTCGAAATATATCTTACCTAAAATTCGATACATATTATCAAAGCCATTTAAGATCAGCGCATATACTAAGTTTCCAGATAAAAATGCTAATTTGTGCAGCATTGCAAAGTCGTAATCTGTGTATGCTTCTTTATTGTCTTCCAACTTTTCTGCGTCAGCTAAAATTTCTAATACTTTTTCAGGATCACGCTTAATAGCCGCACGAATAAAAATAACACTAATATTTGTTCTCGCAGATAGCAGATCTCGAACTAGCTCAGGTAAACGCTCAGGGTCTAAACGAACTAAATCTTCCAAAATTGATAAACTTGAAGTTTCCCAGAAGTTGTTTACTTGTGTTGGCTTGCCATGGCGGATCGTTAACCAACCATCTCGCGCTAGACGCTGTAAAACTTCGCGTAATGTTGTTCTTGTTACACCTATTAATTCTGAAAGTTCTCTTTCAGCGGGTAATATTGATCCTGGTGGGAAGCGGTTTTTCCATATAGATTCAATCAGATACTCTTCAGCGAAACCTGCAGGGCTTTTAGCCTTAATAATTCCATCATTCTGTCGCTTTATTCTAACTTTTTTATTATCAATAATATCCATTGAGCTTCTCAACATTAAACAAGACAGGTTGTAATGCGCGTAATTTTATCATCAACAAGCATATCCGACCACATGTAAATTACATCCTAATGAAATTAAATATCATTTCAGTTTTTAACATTAAATTGCGACTAAATTAATTGTTAATGTTCCATATCAATAAATTTATTGGCTAAGATCTGAATTTTTGATTAAAATAGCGCAGTTTTAAAATTCGTTAAATTACATTTGGATATTAAAGTATGGACATGAGCCTTAGTACGGCTGCAAGATTAAACTTCTTAGGTAATTCGCCTCAGTGGTATAAAATTGCAATAATTGCCTTTCTCATCATCAACCCAATTATGTTTTCGATTGACCCATTTATTGCGGGCTGGTTGTTGGTTGTTGAATTTATTTTTACATTAGCAATGGCATTAAAATGCTATCCATTACAACCTGGCGGTTTACTTGCCATTGAAGCCGTTGCAATCGGCATGACTTCTGCTGCGCAAGTTCAACATGAAATTATCGCAAATATTGAAGTAGTATTACTGCTGATCTTTATGGTAGCGGGTATTTACTTCATGAAGTCATTATTACTTTATGTATTTACTAAGTTACTTATAAAAATCAGATCTAAGATTTTATTATCTTTATCTTTCTCTATTGTAGCTGCTTTCCTTTCTGCGTTCTTGGATGCCTTAACTGTTATTGCTGTTGTTATCAGTGTTGCAATTGGTTTCTATAGCATTTATCACAAAGTTGCCTCGGGTCAAGACAGCAACTCTCATGATCATACCGATGATACTTCGGTTAATGAACTAAAACGCCAAGATTTAGATGACTACCGTTCATTTTTACGCAGCTTAATGATGCATGCTGGTGTTGGTACCGCTCTTGGTGGTGTGTGTACTATGGTTGGTGAACCACAAAATCTAATTATTGCTGAACAAGCTGGTTGGCAATTTGTGGAGTTTGCACTACGCATGGCACCTGTCACTGTGCCGGTTCTTACCATTGGTTTGCTGACTTGCGCACTTGTCGAAAAATTCAAAATACTTGGTTATGGCACTGAGCTCCCAGCATCTGTGCGTAATATCCTCAGTGATTATGACAAGCATGAAGATGCGACTCGAACAGCCAGAGAACGAGTTAAGCTTTATACTCAAGCGGCTATCGGCGTATGGCTAATTATTGGCCTAGCCTTTCACTTAGCTGCGGTTGGCTTGATTGGTCTAACAGTGATTGTTTTGGCTACTGCTTTCAACGGTGTGACAGAAGAGCACGCACTAGGTAAAGCTTTTGAAGAGGCCCTCCCTTTCACTGCATTACTTGCTGTTTTCTTTAGTATCGTTGCCGTTATTATTGATCAACAATTATTTGCACCTCTTATTGAGTCTGTACTCGCAGCATCGCCACATGACCAATTACCGCTATTTTATTTAGCAAACGGTATCTTATCGATGGTGAGTGATAACGTATTTGTTGGTACGGTTTATATCACCGAAGTAAAAGCGGCTTTAGTTAATGGGTCCATCACTCGAGACCAGTTCGACTTGTTAGCCGTCGCGATTAATACCGGTACTAACCTACCGTCAGTAGCAACACCAAATGGACAAGCAGCCTTCTTATTCCTGCTCACCTCTGCGGTTGCTCCGCTATTGCGTTTGTCTTATGGCCGCATGGTTATCATGGCTCTGCCTTATACCATTACCATGACAATCGTGGGTTTAGTGGCTATTTTCTATTTCTTAGAGCCTGCGACACAAGGTATGTATGATTTAGGTTGGCTACAACATCATATTCCAGCAGCCGCTGATGCAATACAATCATTAGCACATTAAGTTAATGGACTTAGTTACATTAAAATGCCACTCACATTGAGTGGCATTTTTATACTTACAATTTTTTACTTTAGCTAGCATTTATCTACCCGGCTAATGTGATATAAATACAGCAGTTTCATCTTCCTAATTGGAATCCCTATGTATCAATTTATTACCCAACTACCTAAGCAACGTTTACCTTGGATTTTATTGGCTTTAACAGGCATATCTCTCGAGTTATGCGCTTTATTTTTTCAGTACGTAATGAACCTAGAACCGTGTGTATTATGTGTTTATGAACGCGTGGCCATGATGGGTATTATTGTAGCTGGACTTATTGGTGCAATAGCGCCTCGTTATCCATTATTCCGTTTTAGTGGTTTCGCGTTGTGGTTTATTAGCGCAGGTTCAAGTTTGAGTTTGGCTATCGAACATGTGGATATTCAACAGAATCCATCACCTTTCGCCACTTGTGATTTTTTCCCTAATTTTCCAACTTGGGCGCCGCTAAATGAATGGGCACCTTGGTTCTTAAATCCAACGGGCTATTGCGATGAAATTAATTGGCAGTTTTTATCATACTCTATGCCGCAGTGGTTAATTGTTACCTCAACGATTTACCTTGCAGTTGCAACACTTGTATTTATTTTCCATTTACATAAACTATGCAAAAAATCATAACTTGATAAGCAAGTTATCATAAAAAGGAAATATAATGAGCAAGCTAACACAACCACAACAAGATCAACTTGATGCTAAAGTGCTACAACGTTTATTAAAACATTTGGACGATAATAAGCAGGTTCAAAATATTGATTTAATGATTTTGGCGGACTTTTGTCGTAACTGTTTAGGCAAGTGGTATAAATCTGCTGCGGATGAGTTAGCGCTGGATGTTTCAGATGAACAAGCCCGTGAGCATGTTTATGGTATGCCGTATTCAGAATGGAAAGCTAATCATCAGCTACCAGCAACCGAAGCACAAATGACGGCTTTCAATGCAAAGCAAAAGTTAAAAGAAAAGAAATAACCCAACTATGGCAAAAGTAGATTAAGAACCTGCTTTTGCCATGTTTATCGCTACATCATATTGTTATAGATAATTTAGCTTACTTACACTATTAACCATATTGACATAAATATGCTGTTTCTTGTTCTATTTTAACTTGGAATTTACTTTCTTCTGGCACATTAAAACTTTGGTTTTGTAGGTAAGTTTGCCATTTATCTTCACCTGGTAGTCGCACTGTCATCACGCCTGATACCACAGTCATCACTTCAGCAAGTTCCGTACCAAATTCAAACTCACCAATAGCCATTACACCTACCGTCATTGGTTTATCTTTTCCTTGAAAAGCAATTGAAGCCACCTCTCCATCGAAATATTCATTCGCTTTAAACATATAAATATACTTATTTTATAATTTAATATTTAGAGTAACTGAATGATTTTATGATGCAAGTATAATAATTCACTGATTTTAATACGAGCCTCGTCACTTTTTTACGCGTATACTCCTATTTATTATATACATACCCACGCGTTACTCCCCATATGGACATCATGCATAATAACGCCGATATTAGGGTTCATTTTTATAGGTCTTTTTCAATAATGATATCGAGATATTCAATTCCATTGCTGTTACTAATTAGTTTTCCCACCCTAGCCGAGTCATGGCAACTGGGGGGTCATAACGATGCAATTTCTGATAGCGATGGTAATTATTCCAACGCGCTATTTGTTAACTATACGGCTCAAGCCAAAGACCTTCCCGATGTAGTGCCATTTCTCAAAGGCAGTGATTTAAACTATGCGACCAGTATCCATTTTGGTCAAAAAATATGGACTCCATCTGACATATCATTTATTGAACCACAAGCTAATGAACGTCCTTATGCTGGTTTAAGCTATTTAGAGTTTAGTGCCTTAGGATTTAATCTCGAACAAACTTACCGTGTATCTGCAATGGTTGGTATCACAGGTGAAAAATCAAAAGCACGCCGTGTGCAAACTGAAATACACCGCCTACTTGATGTAAATAAACCTCAGGGTTGGGATAATCAAATTGAAGAAGAAATTGTTTATCAAGTTAACTTCGAATCAGAACAACTTTTAGGTCGAGCAGATTTATCTATTGCCGAAACAGACCTATCCACATTTTTACGCCTTTCCGCTGGTAATTTCCAAAGTGACATAGGCTGGGGTTATACGTTGCGTTGGGGTAACAATTTAGGCGCTAACTTTAATAATCTCAACTTACATCCTTATCGCATGCAAGGATTATTACTGCCAAAAAATAGTAGCGGCGTAATTGCTTACCTAACAGGCGAGGTTTTTTATCGCCTTAACGACATAACTATCGAAGGTGACCGACCTAACATAGTACCAGACACAACAGTTGAGCATATACAAAACAACCTTGTTGGTGGCGTGCTTATCTATGATCATAGCTTTGGTGTCAATATTAGCGTGATTAGCTTTACGCCTAGTTTTAAAGAAGATCTTACAGATCGTTATGTAATTGCGGCACTCGGTTTTTACTGGCGCTTTTAAAGTTAGTTGTAGTGGTAGAAATAGGCCTGCCAGCGAATGGCAGGTTTTAATCTTGTAAAAAATCAAAATCACTTACTTTATCAATACAAGAATGATTTTGATTATGTGCGGATAAAATTATTGCTCGGACAATGGCAATTTAAGCCATTATTAAATGGTGAAGTCGAAGTTACTTATATGGCCATATAATCGAACCTATCTAACACCCCCAATAGACCTTAAATACAAATAGAAAAATAATCACAGGAGTTAGAATGCTAATTAAACCAATGGCTAATCGCAACGGATTAACTTTTGCTGTTATTGCTGGTTTGCTGGTAATACTCAGCTTATTTGCATTATTAACATCCACTAATTCATCGATAAATATAGTCTCAGCGGTAGCGCTGATGCTGGGGTTTTGCCTTGCTATCATTGCATTTGGTAAACTCAGGGATGTTAATTATCGTTTCTCATTAACACAAGATGGTATTCACTATTTTACTTACCGTGGTGGTTTCACCTTGTTATGGCAAGATATTCAGCGAATTGATGTACCGACAGTGCAGCAATCGCTTGAACGCACTGGATTGCCGTATATAGGTATACGTTTAAATAACTATGAACGTTTCATTCATACCGCATCTCTGCCTGTTCTCGCACATATGCTGATAGATCAAAGAGCATTAACCTTAATGATTGAAAATACCCAATCTCATTTTGGTCGTGGTGATAATATGCTGTTTCCCGATAATAAAAATACCGCCGATCACGTTCATAAACGCACTGTCACAGGACTGCGCGCTATGTTTATCGATAGAATGCAATTCCTGCATGACAATCTTGGTTATGATATCTATTTCCCAGTTGATGATCTGGATCGAGATCCCCTACTTTTTGTACAACTACTACGCAATTTTCGTAAAAATATTATTGTAGATCAAATTGAACAAGAATAATTATCACTTAGTGTTGTAAATACATTGCATTAACTTTGTTTTTATGGATAATACGAACGATTCTCATTAAGAGACGTTAATTACACGTATTATTCACAAAACAACAAGGATTTTCTGTGAAACAATCTGCTTTATGTTATGCGATTTCAACTGCTTTATTAGCTGGTACATTTGCTGCTCAGGCTGCAAATGTACAAGTACTAGATAAAACTCATTCACCTGCAGCAAACTTTCTTGCTTATACGGAATTTGAACTTTCTGGTGAACCTCTAGCTGAATCATTAGGCCTGGACTTAGATATTCTAGATCCTAACCAAGTAAGCCAACCGACTTCATTTGATTACGCAGCAGGTATCGAAAGCTACGAATATTCAGAAGAAGCAATGTACGCGCTTAACTACCAATCAACGATGGGTCCACACCTAGTTAACGGTCCAGTTAACCAAGCACGTGGCGGTTCACTTGCTGATCTTGGTAAACGTTTCATTGAATTGGCAAGCGCAGTTGGCTTCCCAAGCGAAGAAATCCCGCTAAACATGTACCCTATTTCTGTACCTTATATGTCAGGTAACCCTGAATTTGTAGGTAAAGTAGATACCACCAAAGTAAACGGCGAAGAGCTTGAAGTATTATCAGCTAAGAATAAAGCCGCTGTACATAACACAGTAATTCCAGCTTACTTCCGTGACTACAAAACGCTAGCATGGAACCCAGCAAGCTTTGATAAATCAATCAATCCAGGTGCTATCGGTAGTATCTTCCTAAAAGAAGTAATGTGGTCTCAGGATTTCCTAGGTGGCATGCACGTTACTGCATCTGATGAAGAAGTAGAAGCAACATCAAGCACAATGGACCAAGATGGCGTTCATAGCTTAGGTGTTTCAGCTGCAGATGGTTTCAACGGTGTTATCTTAACTGAAATGTCTTTAGACAAGCTGCTTATCCTACAAGATAAATTAGGCTACGACGGTAAAAAACTGGGCGCTAAATTTGGTCCAGATTACGATGCAAGCAAGAATCCAGTTTGGTTCGCACATAAAGTTGCTGTAAACGAAACTAAGCAAAACGGCGTAAACAAATTAGGCAAGCTAACAGTAACAGATGGTTCATCATCTTTACGTGATACTTGGATGTTGTTATGGCCAGTAAGTGAATTCTACGCATTCACAGATCAACGTACTGCTAACACAGCGCAAAACCCAGCATTTACATCTGTGTTTGATGGCAAACCTTTCGCAGCAGCTCCAAAACAAAATGTTGATAACAACAGCAGCAATGACATCATTGCAACAGATGCATTCTCTGTTGCCAGCAACATCGCTAACTTATCGTTCCAAAACTTAGCAAACTTACACTTCAACGCTAAAGCCGGTACTTTCGTAACAAAATACGACGGAAAGCAAAACGCGCAAGTGAATACTTTTGATGCTGCTTACAGCTTAGTTGCTCTTTCTATCTACCAACGTTCACAAGACGCACTACCTGTAGGTTATGCTTCTGCTGACGGCGGCGATGTAAACCTAGCAACTAAGCAAGGTAAACAAGCACTCAGCATGATCAAGGCGCAAGCAGATTACATTGTTAATACGCTAGTTGCTAAAAACGGTCTTGTGGTTGACGGTGCAACAGTAGGTAAATCAGTGGCTAAATCTCAGTCTCTTGATGCACAATTTGCAGCGATTCGCGGTCTTGTTGCTGCTTACTTAGCAACAAACGACATCAGCTACAAAAACAGCGCTCGTTCAATCTTCCTTGCTGTTGAAAAGAACATGTTTGATGCTGAACTTGGCACTTGGGCTCAGGTACCGGGTAAAGCAACAATCCATACACCATTAACTGCCGCTGCAATTTCTGGTGGTCTACGTGAAACAATGCTTCACCTTGTTAATGAAGAAGGCGAAAGTCAACCATCACTAGAATTACAACACTTAACTGAGCGTTACAACGCATGGTTCAAGGTTGTTGTTAACGGTGGTCAGCAACTTTCTGAATGGGTTGGCGATTCAGGTGAAAACTTGATTAAAAACAGCACAACAACTGATTCAGATCAAGATGGTGTATTCCAAGTTACAGCCGCAGGTGGTAAATTTGGTACTGCACAAACCATGGCAGCTAAAGTGTCTGTTAGCGCGAAGTAATCTCCGCTAATGACCAGTAAACAGGGATGAGCGCAAGCTCATCCCTTTTGCGTTTAACTTAGCTTACACACTGTAAATTAATAGATATGAATAAAGGTTTATCATGTCAGCGACAATATCAACACCTCACATTTCAATCAGCACAAAGCTAAATCAAGCTTACAAACGCTTAGCTTATCAACATAAAAAAGCCGAGTTCGTGTTATACATAATGTTCCTTTCGGGATTGTTATTATGGCCAATGATTGCTATTGCTTGGCAAGTTGAGCGTATTGTCTTACTCCTGCACATGTTAGCCGGTTTAACCGTCTTCCCCGCACTTGTTGGCAGTTTCTGGTTATCTCACCGCAGTTTGCTGGCCAATTCAAATAAATCATTTCTACGTCAAACAGGCACATTGATAGAGTATCTGCTCATTGCCTGCACAGTCAGTGGTGTGTATTTAACATTCTGGGGTAATACTGGTAGCGATCTCAGTATTTTCATTCAAGATATTCATTTTTACAGCTCATGGTTACTTGCACCTCTGGTCCTAAAACATGCATGGCGCTGGACTATTTTAACTTTTTTCAAAAAAAATAATTTTAGGAAGAAATAATATGTTTGCGAGTTTTTTAATTACTTTTCGAGAAGGCCTCGAAGCATTCCTACTTGTTGGCATTATTTTGTCTTATCTAGCAAAACTAGGCGCAGCAAAACACAATAAACTGATTTATATTGGTGTTGTTTTAGGTTTGATAGTGTCTTTAATGGTTGCCTTCATTTTTCAGTTTGTTGTCGACCAATTCGACTCAGCAGACTACCGTAACCTGCTTATGGCGGGCATTTTACTTTTTGCTACGCTTGTGCTGACTTACATGGCTATCTGGATGCAGCGTCAGGCTAAAACTCAAGTATCTAACGTGCAAAAAAATATCCGTGAAATACTCAGTAATGGCAATGTTTTTGGCTTAGTATTTTTGGCTTTTCTTGCTGTGATGCGGGAAGGTTTTGAAACCGTATTATTCTTTTCAGCCCTCATGTATTCCGGCCAAGGTGACTTTTCCCTACAAGATGGCATTATTGGTGCCATATTAGGTTTAGTCGCTTCACTCATGTTAGTTATAACCTTAATGCGTGGTACTCGCCAAGTGCCTCTTCAAGCGTTCTTTAAATGGACGAGTCTGCTTATAATCATTATTGCCGCTGGATTACTGTCATCAGCAATCAACATGTTACAAAGTGCAGATATATTACCTATTTTCTATACCGCTATATTTGATATCTCCCATATCCTTGATGACCAAGGCGTTTTCGGCACGTTCTTAAGAGCTCTCTTTGGTTATAATTCTTCACCAAATTTATTGCCATTAATTATTTGGCTAGTATATTTAGCGACTTTCAGTCTATTTTGGCGTCGTGGTTATCAACATGAACCGGCTAAAACTGTCGCATAAAATCATAACGAGTAAATAATTAATGTCAGATGTAAATAAAAAAATAACTGTTTTAGGTGCTGGACCAGCAGGTTTAATGGCGGCTTGGGAATTAAACCAAGCTGGCTATGATGTCACCATTTTAGAACGCGAAGGTTTTGTTGGCGGAATGTGTGCAACCCAAACATTCACGGGTAAAAAAGGTGAATACCGCTTCGATTACGGCGGTCATCGTTTCATTACTAAAAATCCCAAACTATTACAGTTTGTCGATGAACTGATGGATGAAGATCTCTTGTATGCCGAGCGCACCAGTGTGATCCGCTTTAAAGGTCGTACTTATAATTATCCGTTAGCGATTGGCAATTTATTACGTAATGCACCAATTAGTTTACTTGCCAGCGCGGCGATAGATTTAGTCTTTAAACTGCCTTTTCAAAAACGCCCAACAGAGCAATCAACTAGTAACTTTGCTGAGTGGATTGAAACGCGTTTTGGCACTACTTTATACAAACATTTCTTTGAAGGTTATACTGGCAAATTATGGGGGATAGACCCACGTAAATTATCGGCCGATTGGGCTTCTCAGCGCATTAGCCTGTTAGATCTTAAAGATGTCGCTCGCCGCTTAATCCCAACCAGTGGCGCAACGCCAAGAACTTATGCAAAAAAATATCGCTACCCAAAATACGGTTTTGGTCAGCTCTACACCAAACTTGCCGATAAACTAGAACAGCAAGGTGTGAAAATCATTCTTGGTGCTAATGTGACTACGCTTGAAACTACAGCGAGTTCTATTGATAGCGTCACTTATGAGAAAGATAATGTCAGCGTGCAACTTATTGGTAGCCATGTCGTAGCGACGATTCCGCTGCCCGTGATGTGTAATTTGACGGACTTTGATTCTGAGTTAACTTATCGTTCATTACGCTTCTTCAACATGCCAATGGCGACAACAGACGTATCTAAAAATACCTGGCAATACTTGTCTGATCCAGAATTATTAGGCACTCGACTGCAAGAGCCTCGCCGTCGTTCACCGTTTATGGCACCAAAAGGCGAATCGTCAGTGATGATCGAGATCCCTTGTGACAAAGGTGACGATATTTGGCATATGGAAGGTGATAAATTGATGCAGCGAGTGAAACAAGATCTCGATCACCTTGATGTGCCTGATGTGAGTACGGGTGAATACTTTACCGCTTATACCGAGTATGCCTACCCGATGATGGATGTTACCTACAACCAAAAGCGTGATGCAGCCATTCAACATCTTAATCAGTTTAGTAACTTAGTGATGACAGGTCGCCAAGGTACTTTCCGCTATATTTTCACTGATACGGCAATGGAAATGGGACTGATGGCAGCTGAAGGTATTATTGCTGGCAACGATAACCGCTTAGCTATTTTTAACCACCGTAATGAAAAAACAGTAATAGAGGTGCAAAGTGTTGCTTAATTTACGTCAAAACTTCGCTATTTTAGTTTTAATCTTGACCACAAGCTTAATGGCAAATAATGCCTTGGCATATTCTTATGCAGCGGCTGGTAAAGAACCCGTTATCGAAGGCCGTGAAAAGTTATTAACGGCATTAAATAACCAAGATTACACAGCCGTACAAGCTGCTTATGATTCTATGCAAGATGAGTTTGTGTATTTCAACACTGATCATAATTTAAATGTCGATGAACAGATGCAAGCTGCTATCACAGCTAAAGATGAAGCTAAAATCCTGGCAACCATGGTTACAACCATGAAAGCCGAAGTTATGCGTCGTTTAGACGGCGCGGAAGAAAATATCGGCGATTACCAAGTAGCTAAGGTATTAGTGGTAAAAAGTAAGATCTTTATCGATTTACTTGCCAGTGATTTAACTGCAGATGATCGGGCTACTGCGGATAAAGCTATTCGTGGCGCACTCACTGCCATTGGCAACCCAGGTGTATTCGGTGTCGGCCAGAAACCAGCAGATAAAGCGCAGTTCAGTAAATTCCGTAAGCAACTTGCGACAGCCTTAGCACATTAGAATATTGTTAACAGTCGAAATATGTTAATTAAATACCTTACCAAATATTACTGGTTTTGCAGCATTGTGCTCATCACCAGTTTTTTTTCTGCGTTGCAATATTATACATTTGATATTAGCAGTGATGATGCCTTGTTCTTTCAGCGTGCCCTACAGCAATTTTCAGTCCTAGAATTTAGCCCGCATTTCCCCGGTTACCCTGCTTTTGTCTGGTTAGAACGATTGGTCTTTTCAGTGAGTGAACATGCGAATAGCAATGTCATAGTCAGTTTTACTGCCGCTATTTTTCTGGTCATATTTGTGATGGCTTACAGCCAGAAGAATATAGTTCATAAAGGTTTGACCATACTTGCTGTGCTTATATATATACAGCAAGGTAGTCTCGCTGAATTAGCGTTAAACGGTCTATCCGATGCACCAGCATTGGCCATTTTTGCCTTATATTTATTAGCTAATCAATATCAAGAAAAATACCTTATCTCCCCTACCCATCAATGTAGCTTTAGCTTGCTACTCGGTATATTGCTAGGACTGTGCCTCGCAACCCGTCCTTCTTATTTTCCGCTCGTTACTGCAGCATTATTCAGTTCTTTGCTGCTATCCCGACAATCAACCTCGCCACAACAATTAGCCCAAACACAATGGAAGCGATTAATTATCCAGTTATTCGGGATCGCAATCATAGGCTGTATTGCTGCATTTTATGTGTTTATGCATGATGGTTGGGCTTACTTACAAGAAGCCCAGCGTTTTACTCAAGGCCACTTCCAAATTTGGGGCAATACCAGTGGTCAAACTAAAGCATTAATATGGCAATGGTTTGATGCATTGAAAGTATTCTATTCTTTGCCAAGTTTGTTGGTATTAATCCTTAGCTTGTGGGGCGGTTTATTACACAAGCAAACTCGTTATCTAACTCTGATCATGTGGTTATGGTTAGCCTGGGTAGTTTCAGGGCAAAATCCAGCTAATATTCGCCATATTGCCATATTGAGTCTACTCACCCCAATCGTATTTATTCAGCTTATAGACTATTTGCTTGAGCAAAGTTTCATCACTACGGGCTTACGAAAGAAAATAAGTATCGTGCTGTTTCTAGGCCTTGTTAGCAATAGTGTATATTTTGTCTCGCACTTTACTGCAGAGCGAAACACGCCCAGTCAACAAGCAATTCAATACTTGCAAACCTATGATACCCAGCAAGTCATTATCAGTAATTATCATATCGCTACGCTGCAATCAGCCTTACCACAACATATTGTTTTAGATAACTATTATCAAGCCAGCAGCTTATATCAAGCCAGCAGTCAAAATCAGGGATATTGGCGTTTAAGCAGCAGTGTATTACCCGCTCAGCCGGAAAAGATTTTTCCAGCGCGTTACCTTGGAGAACGTCAACTTTATCTTTATCACTTTAGTGATAAAATTTGATAACCACACTCATTGCACTATTAATTGAAAACTATATAATGATAACGATTCGCACTTACACCATATCACCTCACAATGTTGTAGATCTATAATGATAAAAAACCTGCTTAAATTCCTAAATATCTCAGTATGCATCCTAGTATGCAGCGCTGCCGCATTAGTAAATGCCAGTGAAAAGAGTAATAGTCTAGTTGTTTCCACAGATGGTAAACAATTCTTTAGTGCTAACATGGATGCAGGTAGCGTCAGTATTATCGCCAGTGATACAGGTGAACTAATTGCTGAACAAGCCTTAGGTAAAGATCTGCGCCGTTTGGCATTAGACCCAAAAAATCAGCGCTTATTGGTCTCTGATTATCTAACTAATCGATTATTACTGTTAGATGCAAAAAACCTAAGCATAATCAAAACCATTGCAACAGACAGACGTCCATTTGGCATTATTTTTGATGCCATAAATGAGCAATATATTGTCACTATCTTTGAAGATAAGCAGCTGCTTATCCTTGATAGCGATGGCGAAATCACCGCTAAAATTGATACTGCAGATACGCCGCGTGGTTTAGCATTAACTGACGATAAGCGTTTGATAGTGACTCACAGTTTAACCGGTCAAGTCTCAATTTATTCAACCAAACAACCCGCTACCCTTGAACTGTTAAAACGTATTCAATTAGCAGATAATCCTATTGTTGCTAGCCGTGCTAAACCGCAAGGCAAACCGCGCTTATTAGACAATATTGCAATCTCTCCAGATGGCACACAAGCTTGGTTACCCCACGTATTATGGTCATTTAGCCAAGATTTCCAGTTTCAATCGACAATCTTCCCTGCGATCACCCTGTTGGATTTAACCCCAAATGCAGAGAAAGAGTTATTCGATAAACGTAAGCAACTGTTTAAACAAATAAACATCATTGAAAATGATAACTCGACCCGTATCGTATCGAATCCGCATGACGTGGCATTCCGTGAAGATGGTAAGAAAGTATTTATCAGTTTATCGGGCTCTGAAGACTTATTGGTGTTCGATCTTTCACGCCAAGGAAAAATCAATAAAAAATCCAAGCGTCATCGTCGCAAAAAAAGTCAAGGCGGTGTTAAAGCCACGCAAATTTATCGCCACATTCCTGGTGCCAATCCGCGTAGCCTGATAGCAAAAGACGGTTTACTGTTCGTGCAAAATGCCATGTCGCAAGACTTAGTCAGTTTCAATATTTCAGGCCAAGGTCCTTTCGCCAAAGTGAAACTAGACAAGGCTCAATTTGCTAAGTTAATTGCAACCGATCCATTAAGCAGAGAATTGCGTTTAGGTAAAACCTTATTTAACTCAGCTAATAGTGATAAGTTTAAAAATAGCGCTATGGCTGGCGACTACTGGATGAGTTGTAATTCATGCCACCTCGATGGCTTTAATTTCACCAATAAATACCTGTTGAAAGATGGCGCTAAAGATAAGCGTGAAAACGCCCTGACTGGTCATGTCGGTTTGCCAAATATGATCGCAGGTTCACCTGTTGAAGCTTACATCGATATGATCCAAAAGACCCAAGGTGGCATGGGCGTAGATCCTGGCGCAGATGAATTGACCGCAGTTGATCCGAAAGCGCCATCAGATGACGTAGTTCGCTTAATGTCAGCATTGAATCAATACGTCACCACCAAAGAAAACCTACCGTATTTATCAACTTGGTTACGCTTTGATGATGATCGTAAATTTACCCATAAATCTGATTGGTTAAGTTCGGCGAGTTGCGAGTCTTGCCATAGCACTATTTACAAGCAATGGTCTGATTCGAACCACGGTATGCATATGGGTAGCCCTTACTACCGCTTCCAAGAACAAGTCGCCATTGAAGCTGAAGGCGAAGAGTTTAAAACCCTCTGTCGTGGCTGTCATGCGCCACAAAGTATTTTAAATGACATCAAAGGCCCTATTCCTGACTTTGGTAATGATATGCGTGA